>Ga0136644_10002703_pt1 | contig 13417 bp, 11 predicted proteins | sample C_130820_EF_Meta_FD_94780 | JGI IMG/M metagenome (GOLD analysis project Ga0136644, IMG submission 94780) | Freshwater microbial communities from Lake Croche, Canada to study carbon cycling - C_130820_EF_MetaG (v2) (version 2) | ecosystem: Environmental > Aquatic > Freshwater > Lake | place... | reverse complement strand
CCTCAGCGGCCTTAGCCTCAGCAGCTTTAGCCTCAGCAGCTTTAGCCTCAGCAGCTTTAGCCTCAGCGGCCTTTAGTTCCGCAGCTTTCACCTCAGCGGCCTTTAGTTCCGCAGCTTTCACCTCAGCGGCCTTAGCCTCAGCGGCCTTTAGTTCCGCAGCTTTAGCCTCAGCGGCCTTTAGTTCGGGTAATACAATATTAACAACTCCCTTGTCCGCAACAACTAACGTCGATGGCTTCTTAAATCCAAGAAGTTTACTCATTTGTCTATATGCCATAATGAAAAATGGAACAATCTAAAGACATCCAATATAATAACAAGAATGGGTGACACAATTATTGGAGTTCAATTTGGCATCGCCAATCCAGAGGATATTCTATCTCGCAGCGTTGTCGAAGTAATCACTGATAAAACTTATCAAGCAAGCCAGCCCGTTCAAGGTGGAGTATTTGATTCTCGGTTTGGTGTTATCGAGAATGGTAAGGTATGTCCCACATGTAAGCAAACAAATCTATTGTGTCCTGGACACTTTGGACACATTAGTCTTGCTCGCCCAGTATATCTCTACCAATTCCTAGACACAGTTCAAAAAATTCTACAAAATGTATGCCTGACCTGCTCCAATCCTTATCTGCCAGACGCAGAGCTGGAGATCATTGAGAAGAAGCAGACTGGTATGGATCGGTTCAACGCAGTACGTGAGAAGACGGCATCCTATAAAACTAAAGATCTAAAGAGTTCGTCTGCCTGCCCTCACTGCGAGTCTCCTCTGATCAAGAAAGCAGAAAAGGTTGAGAATACCGTAGCTACTTTGGAGGCTGTCACGTACGACGAGGAAGCCGATAAGATCCCTCTTCAGCCCGAGTTGGTACTGCGTTGCTTCCAGCGCATGACGGATCGCCACATTGATCTGCTGGGGTTCAGCTCTAAGTTCAGTCGTCCCGCATGGATGATTTGTACGGTTCTAGCTGTACCACCACTCACTGTGCGTCCGTCTGTCGTTATGGATGACAACCAGCGCATGGAAGATGATTTGACTCACAAACTGATTGATATTGTTCGGAACAATCAGCGTCTTCGCGACAAGATCGATAAGGGTGATTCCGCAGATGTGATCGACAAGTATACGGACATCCTTCAATTCGATGTTGCGACATACGTTGATAATGATATCAAGGGTCTTCCTCCTGCGGCACAGCGTTCTGGTCGTCCTTTGAAGACACTAAAGTCCCGTCTTGGCGCAAAGACTGGTCGTGTTCGCGGCAATTTGATGGGTAAGCGTGTAGATTTCTCTGCTCGTTCAGTTATCACGCCTGACGCAAATATTGATGTAGATGAGTTGGGTGTTCCCGAAGAGATTGCGATGAATTTAACATTCCCTGAGATTGTTACGGTGTACAACCGTGATCGCCTGATGACGTACATTCGCAACGGTCCCGCAAAATACCCTGGTGCCAAGTCAGTATTCCTCAAAGAAGACAATCGTCCTATTTCCTTAAAGTATGTGAATCCGGATATGATTGACTTGAAAGATGGCGATATCGTACATCGTCACCTGGTGGATGGAGATGTAGTACTATTCAATCGTCAGCCTTCTCTTCACAAGGGTTCCATGGAGTGCCACCGCGTTCGAGTACTGCCTTACTCGACGTTTCGCCTGAACGTATCTGCCACAAAACCGTATAACGCTGATTTTGACGGTGATGAAATGAACATGCACGTGCCCCAAAGCATCGCATCAGCTTCTGAAATCAAGTATCTTGCGAGTGTTCTTCGTCAGATTGTGTCTCCTCGTACGAATGCAGCTATCATCAGCGTGTTCCAGGATACACAGACTGGAATTTATCGCCTATCTCAGCCTGAAGTACGTATTCCCGAGCATATTGCCATGAACATTCTGGCCCGCATGAAGAAGCCTCTGTCGACGTACATTCGTCAAAACAATCATTTGTCTGGTCAAGACGTCATTTCTAGTGCGCTTCCTGCGATCGACTTCGCAGGTAAGGTGACTGTAAAGAACGGTAAGCTGATCAAAGGAATTCTAAACAAGGGCGCATTTGCGACGACTTCTGATGGTCTAGTTCACATGATCTACTCAGACTTTGGTCCTGATCGAGCAGGTCAGTTTATTAACGATATTCAAAACATTGTAACCAAATACAATCTGTTTACTGGGTTCTCGGTAGGTCCATCAGATCTCGCAACAAACAAAGAAACAGATGAAATCATTAAAAAGGTTCTAGCAGAGGGTCGCCAAAAAGTGTCTGATATTTTGTCGGATGTTCACGCAGGTAAGTTTCTGAATGGAAGTGGTCGTTCAGATGGTGAGGAGCTAGAGAATCAAATTCTTAACGCTTTGAAAGCCGTTGCGTCTTCTATCGGTGATGAATCGATGAAGAGTCTTCCCAAGACAAATCGCATGGTACAAATGGTAGACTCGGGCGCAAAGGGTTCTTCGCTTAACATTACTCAGATGCTTGGGCTGCTCGCACAGCAGCAGGTAGCAGGTAAGCGTATCCAGTTCAGTCTACAAGATCGTACTCTTCCGCACTTCACTAAATTTGATGATGGTATGGAATCGCGTGGTTTTGTTGAAAATAGCTTTATCAGCGGTCTGCGTCCTGCGGAGTTCTTCTTCCACGCTATGGGCGGTCGTGAGGGTCTGATTGATACTGCTGTAAAGACATCCGATTCTGGTTACATCCAGCGCCGGCTCGTGAAGACGATGGAAGATCTTCACGTGGAGTATGATGGTACTGTTCGAAATGTAAATGGCTCTATCTTCCAACACCATTACGGTGGTGATGGTATTGACAGTGTATGTGTAGAGAATCAGCCGATTGATCTAGCAGTCATGTCGATGGAGCAGCTTTACAAAGAGTTTGGCGCATCAAAAGATGACTTTGCGGCAGTTGTAAACGGAGACATTGGCGAGAATCCTCCTGATCTAGTGGATCAAATCCTGCGTGATCGAGATACGCTGGTAAAAGACGTGTTCCGCTACAAGAAAGGCTCTACAGTAATGGCTCCTGTGCCACTCAAGCGTATGATGGAGAAATACAACAACCCTTTCGCAACAAAGACAGAACTAACGCCTGAATATGTTGTAGCTGAACTAGAGAATCTGTTTGAGCAGCCATGGCTATCTCACAATAAACTGTTTCATATTTTGATGCGCTACTATCTGGCTCCTAAGAAAGCCATCATCAAGATGCGTTTAAGCAGAGATATGTTCAATGAGCTTTTGACAGATATTCGATTCCGTTACATTAAGGCTCGCGTACATCCAGGTGAGATGGTTGGTACGTTAGCCGCGCAGTCTATCGGTGAGCCTACGACTCAGCTCACATTGAATACCTTCCACTCTGCTGGTACTGCGAAAGCAAACGCTACAGCCGGTGTTCCTCGTATTGTTGAGTTATTGTCTGCGTCACACAATCCCAAGAATCCTGCAAATACTGTATATCTAGACCCTAGCATCTCAGTATCTCAAGTTGCGGCGATCGCAAAGATGAAGGATATTCAAAAGACAACACTTCGTGATCTCACCAAATCTGTGCGAATCTATCATGACCCGAATCCACTCTCTTCAAACACAGCTGTTCAAGAAGATCGTGAAATTCTTCAGACATACGAGAAGTTCTCTGTAACGCAAGGAACGACATGTGTATCTCCTTGGATTATGCGACTGGAACTAGATCCTATGGAAATGGCTGCTCGTCAAATTATTGATATGACACTGATTCAGACCAAGATTGAGAATAATAAAGTGCTTCGTATATTCAGTTGTGTTCACACAGATACGAATACGCCTGACAAGATGGTACTGCGTATTGTGTTTGGCAGTGACATGGTTAAGAATGCTCTAACTCTGCGGTTCATCGAAGATAAGCTGCTTGATACTGTCCTGACTGGCGTAGAAGGAATCGGTCGTGTGTATGTTCGCGAGATTGGTGATGAGCTAATCTATGATGAAAAGGTTGGGGGATATACTCCTCAGAAGCAGTATGTGCTTGACGCAGAAGGTACGAACTTACTAGATCTCTCTACAATCCCTGGCGTGGATCCTATGCGAACATTCTCGAATGATGTTCATGAGATTCTTGAAGTATTTGGAATTGAAACAGTTCGTATCGCACTGTATGAAGAATTCAGCGAGGTCTTCAAATCTGGTGGCGAGGCAGTGAATTACCACCATATGATTACGCTAGTGGATACGATGACGTACTTGGGTCGCATTATGGAAGCCAATCGTTTCGGTATGAACAAGGGTGAGAATGGTGTTCTTGCTAAGTCGTCTTTTGAGGAGACATCAAAGATTCTATTTAACGCTGCTTTGTCGGCTGACTTTGATAATATGAAGGGTGTGTCTGCAAATATCATGTTCGGTCAGAAGCCTCCTTGTGGTACTGGATTTGTAGATATTTTGGTGGATGAGACCAAGCTTCCTGATGGAACCGAAGAAGATCTATCAGTCTTCGAAGCCGATCTAGCCGCTGCGAATGCTCGTGTAGCAGCTGAAGAACAGAAAGACGCGGAACAGGGTGGTGTACAGATGGCAGATATTGCGATGGAGTGGTAATGAAAACGGATTTATTACATCGTAAGTCTATACCTATCAGACGCTAAAATGATGTATGTACCAAACTGTTTTCAACGCAATAAGGATGATGCCACTAGCATGATCAATGATTCACCTATCACATGGGAACACCTTCTGATGATTGATTATGCGTATCACTGCAATGATGTAGACTATTGTGGAGGTCTAAGCTTTATTCGGCGAATTATTAAAAAGATTGGGTTTCGGCATCCAGACTGGGATGTAGATGAAATAACAGAATATATTGAATCGTTAGATCCCGATACTAGAAGTGCCGCATATGTTGAAATTATTCAGGATATGCTACAGTTATATGATGATCTTGTCTACTATGGACTTTAATATAAAAAGATTATATAACACAAATGGACCCAGTAGTTCAATCAGTAATCGAAAAATTTCAACAAAGATCTGAAGTAGGTCAAAAAAAATACGGAACAACATTGGAGGCAAATAATTTGCCATTTTTAGATTGGGTTAAGCATATGCAAGAAGAGTTGATGGATGCTATTTTGTATCTGGAAAAGATGAAAATGACTCGTCCTAAGCTATAAAACGGATTTTTACGTCTTAACCGCAATATAGATTACTAAACCAGAATGAAGACTATCTTTTCCTATATTCCGTATGATGTCATACTGTATATTGGCAAGTATCTGGACTATGATTCTTCCATCAATTTCAATCGCATCTTAGATCCGTTGGATCGTATCGTACACCGAAAGTTTACAAAGCAGGAGTGTTTTGAGCATGAACTAGTAGCACAAAGGCAGACGCTTCTGATCGCAGCCATTATCCCCAGTTCTATTCCTTCTAGAACAAACCGGCAGTTGCGAAAGAAGTGTAAGAAACTTGTGGATATGCTAGACATGCTGAGAACGAACAAGCGTGGGTCTGTTGTATGGAAGATGTATCCGCAGTTTTACAAGGCAATCGTGCGAAAGTGCGACGAGATTCTTGATGAAGAGGGAGGATTTCTTGATTTGGCACCACGCTATTTCAAAAGGTGGTTGACGAAGGCAGCCATAAAACTAAAGATGGACATTGAAAATAAGATGCCACAAAGACCTCCTCGCACACTGGCGAAAGAAATTACAATTCAAAACTAAAAATTACCAACTCCATGATCCACCAAATCCGCTTTGGTAGACAGTTAAAGATTTAGGATACTTTTTTGTTAAACAATCATGAATTAGTTTGTCATCTCCAGTAATACATTGATTGATTTCACCGGGTCGATACTCAGAATCATTCACCATAAAAGGATATATTTTTTCAGTGTTGATTACATGAATCTTATCTCCTGTCTTCATCCCACTACGGAAATAATAAGGGCCTGTTGTGCGATTAATATACACACTTTCAAAATCAATTGAGTCTAAACTGTCTTTCGATAAAAGACGCTTTAGGATTAGGCAGCCAGGAACACACGCAAAAAATCCGTTGGACATATATTTTTTACCACCAGCTCCTTCACACTTCATCTTACACGGATCTTCGTTCGCAACAATAAGCTCATGCTTGTCTGCGTGGTCCGAAATATACTTACAAAAAGCATCACCAATTTCAAATAGAGAATCTAGATAGATTCCACCAAATCTATGAAGCAATTCATATCTTGCTAGATCAGCTACTTGTGCAAAACGAGACTGTTCCAATTCTTCTCCCATTTCGATAGCATGTTGCATATATTTCCATGTAATTGGCATGGTCTCTTCTTTCATATCATCATTTGTCCACATTTTATACACAAATCCATTTCTATTTGCCACCTTTTTCACACCATTCATTAGATTGTATCGTACACTACTCTTATCGAGCGGCTTACCAAACCATATCTGGTGAACCACTTTGGAAATGTTACGTTCAACATTCACATACAATGTTTCATTAAAAAAATGTTCTCGTTCTGTAATCTTTAATTTACCACCTTTTTTTTGATATAATTGTCGACAAATAGCTTGTGTATCTGCGTAGTATTGTAAAAGATTACGCTTGTGTTCCAACGTAGCTTCTTTCAACTTTTCTCCTACTTGAAATGTTTTCGCAGAGGGAATATATTTCATGACAAGTTGATGTACTTTTTTGTGATGTTCGTGACCGTATTCTCCTTTGTCATTGTGAGTTAGTACTAATTTCCAAGGATGTTTTGCAAGTTGCTGAAGTCCTTTCTCAAACGGAGTTCCATCATACAGTTCGGAAGCTTCTTCGGGATCTTCAGTGTATTCGTCTTTTACATCATACATAACATACTTTGTCACATTCGCAAGTGACATGGTCTTATAAAATTCTCGAGATCGTACAGGATCATTTGCGTGTGTTGAGCACACTACAAACCAGCCTGGTTGTAATAATACATTTAAGCCTCCCCATAATACTTCGTCGTCGGGATGAGCGACTACGAGGAGTTTATCCACGTCCATTATTTAGTTCATTGGTTTTAGTTGGAGTATGAGTCGCGGAAACTTTAGTTCGAGTACGCTAAACCGCCCATACCGGACATCACGCGCAGAATGTTGTAGTTGATCGCATAGACACGAATGTCAGCATTCTCTACATCTCTGTTGGATATGGGCTTTAGACCATCTACACTAAAGACTAGAGTAGCTGTGTCAATACGCGAGAAGTTACATGTTCCAGATGGTTGATGCTCTTCGGGCTTGATCGCAAAGGAATACATGTATACGCCACCAGGAGCCCTTCGTCTATCAGTCGAAGGATATGAGTTATTACCACCCTCGCCAAAAACCGACAATTGGCCGCCATCAAGAAAGGAACTTCCACTGTGGTGCTGAAAGGGTTGTACAGCGGCATAGTACATGCCAGGCAGAGAAGGTACTCGATCCTGACCGTTCAGCTGTAGTGAGCACTCGTAGATCAAAGAATCATATGTCATAGGAGAAATGTCATACGATGGTTCATTGCCCTCAGGAGGTGTAATGTTACAGTTCTTTCTCCAAGAATATTGAGTTACCCAGATGAGTTCTTTTACAGGGTGATTAAATGTCAAATCAACGCGGTTTTGGGCAGATGTTAGCCCCTTGTCCTCATTGAACTGAGTCTGTTCAATTAGGTATTCGTGAGACTCTTGGGCCATACGACGGCGCTCCTCTACATCTAGATAGATGTAATCAATGAGTAGATTTGCCTGCTTAGGACCGGTTGTATTTGTATCTCCCTTTACAAAGATATTCTTGGTCTTATTCCACTGAACATTAATCTTTACCTCGTGGTACTGTAGTGCGATTAAAGGTAGAGCAGCTCCAGGATTGCGACAAAAAAAGAACATCAGAGGAATATACGTTAAATTGTTTCGGTAAGGTCTTCCAGTAGGACCACAATCGGCATTTATAACATTAGCTGTCTGTGCCATAAAATCCATCTTAAGTTGTTCATCAAATTTATACGCCAAAGTGCTCCATATATACATGAATTCTGCGTATTGACGATCAATAATCTGACCACCGATATCTAGCTCAACATACTCGAGCAGATTAAAGCCAGCTTGTCTTGATCCGGGACTATCAAATGTAGAATACACTAGCTCACCACTATCGGGGCCTAGCTCTACCTCAATATATGCCGAAGACACTAGATCGGCATGGCGACCTAGAATGGCAGAGTGCTTGGTGCCCCACGCGGCTTGGCCAGTCATGTTGACACGGAACGGCTCCATTGCGAAATTCGTGTGGCGCTTAAACAGTCCTCTCCAGAAAGTGATCTGAGGATTCCCAGACAGGTATGCATCTTGCGCGCCATAGGCAACTAGTTGTAATAAACCACCACCCATTTGTCTTTATATGTTACACATAGTCATTTTTTTATCTAGAGCCAAACTTACTTGCGATGGCGGCGAGTCTTTCCACCCTTGCGGCCACGACGACCACCCGGCGCAGTTGGGTCTCCCTCCATATGCGCCACACCAGCCGGCGCAGACGGGCCACTAACTACTGGCTTAGGATCTTCATCATCATTACCGCCCTTCTTGTAGGTCTTCTTGGCTGTCTTGAGAACATGCGAGAACCATTTCTTGCCCATAGAACTCTTCTTTCCAGCTTCAGACTTCATCGTCTTCTTAACATGAGTTAACCACTTGCTCATTTTGTTCTAACGCAAACATTTTATCACACCGTGGCACTATAGATTGGAGATGTATGTTGCATAGGTTGAAAAGATACCGCGGGATCAGGCATTGTTGGCTTCTTGTATTTCTTGGGCTTGAGAGGACGAAGTGCGGCTGGCTTGAGTACTACACTGTTTTCTTGGAATTCACCAATATACAGCTCCATCATGCTATCAATCGATCCATAGTTCATCATAATCCATTGACACCCAAACGTAAACAAAATTTGAGGATTATTATTTATAAGGTCTTCTCCAATATCCGGAACAACCATTGTGATGTTATTGCGGTTGTAATCAATGAGTTCATCATGATCGTGAGGCTGAGATGCCTGAGTATACGTCATTCTGCGGAGATGGGATGTAGACCAAGACATATTCACCAACTCTTCCATGAGTGTTCCCTTTATTGCGCCACCCGATACAATAATGAGCTTGCTTTGTAGATTGCATACAGGTTCGACTGCTAAGTTCTTACGTTGATAACTGTAGGTAGAATCCAACATATGTCCACGACATGTTGTTTTCAATATTTCTGCGGCTGCGTTAATGGTCTTTGTTTTTTCAGTATGAAACATCAAACTTAACACAAATGGATCCGACGACACAGGTGAACTGATACTGTTGAACGCATTGTTGGCAATTGATACACAACATGCCTCAAATGAAACTGTATTGTATGCGTAATCAACTCCTAATTTTTGATTCTTTAATCCAACAACAGGTTTGTCATTCACATCTGAATAAATATCTAATTCAATCAATCGTACACCTGCTTTGATAGCAAGAGGTAGAATTGTGTCGCTGACATAGTCATATACTTCTGCTCCTGGGAACACTGAATACGATGATGAGGCAAGATAAAAGTCTGCTAGACGATATGATTGGGGCTGAGGACATCCTAAAGGAGCTAACTTGGTTACCTTAGGATATGTGGCAAAGATAGGCTTGGCTTTTGACAATGCCTTTTTTTCATTAGGTTCAAATGAAAGCCATAAAAAGTAAGAAATAGCAATGATGACCACTGCTAGCACACCATATTGAACTGTAGGTGGAATATTCTCTTTTATCCAATCCATTACTTCTTACCGATACTATATAGCACGCCACGAAAACTTCTTATTACATCATCAGGCACTCGCTTCTCCATGGGAATGCCAGCTAGACAACAGAAATGAAAATACAAACAATACATTCCGCATTCGGAGTCTTCATATTGATGACGAGTTTTGTTGTATGATAATTCCATTGGTTTGCTATGAATTTTTGTAGCATCCCACTGTTCCTTCCATCGAGCCATTAAGCGTTGAATTTCAGGCTCAGGTTGTTTTGAATAGGAATCAAAATATGTCATTCTCGCATTTTCATATTTAGGATCAAGATCTACAAATACTGCGATCCAATGTTGTCCTGGACCTGTGCTTACGTCAGTATTAAAAACAATTCCTATTTGACGGTGTCCCTTGCGATATAAGTCTTTGATGTTTATGGAGCAGAGAGCACTCACTAGACACGAACCAGTTTTGGATGTCTTATCAAAATCGATAGGAATCGCACCAATATAATGGTATTTTTTGAATACATGCATAAACTCTTTTTCAACCGCATCAATATCTACAGAGGATAGCCATTCTTCAGGATTCTTTTCCCAACTTCCAGGAGCCTTTTGTTTCTTAAGCATGTGTGCGAGAATACATTCCGTAGTTCCAGTAGAACACTTTTCGTGTAATCTGCTACGGATCTCATTCCACACTTTATTGATACTTCCTTTCGCAATAGGATGTTCTTTTGGATGCTCCGCGTTATATACTCTTCGAAGGTTCTCAACTTCTTCACTATCCATTATCTTGAAAACGGATTATGTTATTTCCTGGATAGCCTAAGAGTAGATAAAATGTCAACCGAAGCAATCAATGATCTAAAGCGATGTGTCAAGCAGTACCGTGACGTGGACAATGAGCTGCGTCTACTTAACAAGACTGTATATGAGAAGCGTGAAACCAGAAAGATGGTAGAAATGGAAATGTGTGATCTTATCAAGCTTCCTCAGTTTGGAAATATTGATAAACTCAAGATTGATGATGATGGATCGTGTATTAAAATTCAGCGGCCAGAGACTTATGCAAAAGCATGGAGTCTTTCAAAGAAGGAACTTGAGAGTCTAGTAGCTTCATACTTTCAGTCTACACCAGCTCCTAACGCAGACGGATGTGTTGCTTTTATTGTCGCCCAACGTAAGCGAGCACTTGTGGGAAAAGAGTTTGAGTTTACTCGAGTAATTCAGGAGGAGTAGATTTGACCCACTCATACCAATCTTCCACGATACAATCACCGTTTACAATAAAATGATTATTGTATTCATCTTCCAGCCGTAAATGGTAGACAGAATACTTATTGTTTTCATCACAGAACTCTTCAGGTTTCGCACGTGTTAACCCAGCATCTACAGGTTTCACCATTTTTCCATTCGCCAAAAATTTGTGATGATGGGTTAAAAAGACATCCTTTGTTGCCCCATATTGTCCTGCCGGAATCTTGTATACCACGGTATTCACTTCTCTTCCAATTGGATTCTCAATATACGAAAGATTTATATGTATGACTTTTGTGATTTTTGTTGGTTCTTGTTTGTGGTTCAGTACTACATCACCAACCTTTAGGTCTTCAATAGGCACATACGAGTCCTGTGTTTTTACTAATGTTCCTTTAAGAAGACACACCAATATTATATTAAATTTTACTACGTCAGAATATACGTTGCTATTAAGCTTTTCAACTGCCCGCAGAGATAACTGACTAGTTATAACTATATTATTATCGGCATTCGGAGTTTCATATGTTAACGTGTCTGAATCAGAAGTATCTATAGTAGCAATCGGACTTTTAGTAATAGTGCGGAATATGTCATATTGATATTTGGGATCTCGTAGACTCAGCGGATTCGTCCATGTAAATGTAGCTGTCTTATTTACATCATCTAATTCACAATTTACACTATTAATACTTAGCTGGTTAGTTGGAAGATCCAAAATGTCATACATTACAACATTTACAGGAACCCTTTCCGAAAATATATTGGAGTATATGTTTGTCAAAGAATCGCTACGAACAACCAACTGTACAGAATAACCGTTGTTACCTGGAGGCAATCGGCCGATTATAATTTCGAATGTGCGTTGAGCTGGATCATCGGCGGTCGAAGTTGTAATACCAGCTCCTATAGAACTAGGATTGTTATCTTTAAATAGAATATAGTTAATGTCTATATTTGATCCTAAAATATTTTCAAGATTCGCAGGCCCTTCACATGTAAATCTTAATGTCTGCGAATTTACATATATTTCTTGGGAAATAGAAGAAGTAACTTGTAAATTCCGTACATTCAGTGTTGTAATACCATTCGATATGTCTATTTGATCGATAGGCTGTCTATAGGTTACTTTATGTTTTTCTGAAAATATATTAGGGTTTTCAGTCGCAACCACCTCTATAAAAAAGTCTTTTGTAGCAAAGCTTCGTAGCCGTTTCTCTATTAATACTTCAGTTGTTGTGTTAGTAACAGTGGTGATGGGGCCAGCGTCTTCGAGGTTATTATATATATTATATTCAAGAGGTCCAACACCAAGATTAATCGCGGCATTAGCCTCCCATTCAAGTATTATATTTTGTGTAAGATTAACTTTGCTATACGTAGCTGTAAACGGTAATGGAGTTACATTCAAACCAGAAATAGGGGTTGTAGCTTTGTCCATCATAAAGTCCACCGAGCCATCGGTCTCAGATTGCGCATTGGCATTACCTGTAATCATGGATCGTACATTATATGTTGTCTTGGTACTAGGACCGAGTCGTTTAGGAAGAGTAAATGTAATCGTGGCATATTCCTCACCGTTAGCTTGAACGGTAAATGTTGTTTCACCGAGCTTATTGTTATTAATATCATATACACTATGTGTTATAAGTTCGTAATCCCTATCTGGGTCAGTACCAACAAGTGATTTTTTAAATCGTATTGTCATATCCTGCGTCGCATTAATTGGTGATACTGTATATGAGGCAGTTACCTCGGTTACATTCAAGAATGCGAATTTATTCGCATTCTCGGCAAGAACAGGAACTGTAATTAGATCAGACATGCCAAACGGCGATGATGTGTCGTAAATATCAATTGTTTGAATGAAAAATGTAACAATACCGGGAGCAAGAGGATAGTCTAAGGTTACCGTAAGAGAATTTTCAGTAGGCTGAATGTCACTCTGAAACAATCTAGTAAGTCCGCCAGCATACTGGAAATAAATCTTATACATATTAACCTCATTCGGCTCTGTTCCTGGGTTTTCCTCGTCACCTGTAGTCGCCGGTATGGGTGGTGGTTGGGTCCAAGAAAAATTAATAATTTTATAATCATCTAAGACAAACACCTCACTAAACTCTACTTGCGCAAGAGTGGGAGCTACCATTTACACGAGAGTAATATTATTTTATTTATCAAAATTAACCGCGATTAAGAAAAGTAATGAATAATATATACAGTTAGTAATGGAACCCGAAGCAGATGACGGGTTATTAAGACTAAACAAAACTGCTCTAGAATTGGAAGTAGCAGAATCCATGATTGATCTGAGTTCGATCAAAGAAGATCCTGCTGAACTAACACCTGAAGAAAAAAATGAAATGATTACTGCTACCTAT
>Ga0136644_10002702_pt1 | contig 13419 bp, 13 predicted proteins | sample C_130820_EF_Meta_FD_94780 | JGI IMG/M metagenome (GOLD analysis project Ga0136644, IMG submission 94780) | Freshwater microbial communities from Lake Croche, Canada to study carbon cycling - C_130820_EF_MetaG (v2) (version 2) | ecosystem: Environmental > Aquatic > Freshwater > Lake | place... | reverse complement strand
AATTAATTAAGGTTTTTTTATTATGATGTAAGGATAATTTCGCAAGTTCGCTCGTCTCAAATTCATATCCTAAACTTATTATTTTCTTGAAGATAACACTGGAACTTAAATTGCCTCCTTTCATCTATACAATAAAAAGATAAATAATTCTAGGGGGAACTGACCAGCGAAACTTTTGTTATTAGTAAGACCAATGAATTTCAAAAACAGACAGGCAAGACCCGAATGACTTGGAATCCATCCACTCTAAAAACTCTTTACACCGATGAAGATTTGAAATGGGACAATCCGTCGTAGGCGGATTGCCTTTCAATTCATTTATCGGTAACGTTGCCCTTGAAACTTTAATGGGACGCCCTTTGGGCGTCCCATTATAAATCTTCAAGGTTGTAAATTCATTATGATTTTTCTCATTCCAATAGTCATCATCCAATAAATCATTTTCTAGTTTTACAGTATTCCAATCAGGATAAACCATAATAATTTCTCTAGGATAGGCTGTGAATGAAGTATTATCAAGGTCCCGAATATAGGATTGAAAATGATAACCAGATTGTTCAATATAATTGTGATACTTCCAGGGAATCACATATTCCTCAGGGTGAAACGGTTTCTTATCTAAAAATCCCCGATTTACATAATAGACATAGGGTTTTCCTGTTCTTGGGTCTATTTGTAAAGAAAATTGTATTCTAATGCCAAACCCCATGATTCGCGAATTATTTGATAGGAATATAAAAAAACAATACGGTTCAATTTTTCAAGATTGATTATACAATTGACTATTGGTTTCACTCCTTTTAAGAGCAGCCCGAGCAGCTATTTGTTTTTGCTGTATTTGCAATGATTCTAAAGTTGATATTACAAATTTATTGGTATACATAAATGTATAGGAGTTTGTGCTTAATGATGGAGTAGAACGAATACAGTTTCCATCTCCCAAAACAAGAATAATAGTTTCATCTATGAACATTACAAATAATGATGATATACATAGTATGGAGAACTTTATCAATTTTTTTATATTCAGATACTATATATTTTAGACGAAATGGATTTGCAAAATAGAGATGATAAAATATTAGGTGTTCCTGTAGGTGTTTATTATGGACAAAATGAAAGAGTTGAGGAATTAAATGACAGAATGTCAACCAGACATTTTCCAGATTCACCTTTACAACCCAATTTTGACCCCCGTTCTGTACCAACCAAATATTCAAAATTCGCAATTATTAATCGCCGTAAAACTATGAACGAGCCCGTTATCCCCTATTTGGATTATAACCAATCTGTGAATTTCAACCCTGGAACTCAGCGTGCTCCTCCTTCTGGGTTTCTCAATAACATAGACACAGAGACTATTTTAAGAAACCAAACATTTGCATTACAACGAGGAGGTGAACAAGGTGTTTATATCCCGTCTAGTCAAAGTGATTTGTATAATCTTCGTGTGCCGAGTGGTAGTCAAAATGAGCAGCAACCCCATCCTAACCTTTTCAGAAAGACAATGCTAGACCAAACACCACACCCAAATGTTCGTGATAATACTATTGGCCGCGACCGTTTTTTCAATCATACACGAACACAATTGCGTGGATTAGATAATTAAATGATTATACAAACATTTTATTTAAGGGAGGGGGTAAGGGGGAACCGTTGGTTCCCTCTTAAGAATATATCATAATATTATATATGCTTAAGTATCTAACAAATATAGTAACATCTAAAAACCCCAATTTATTTTATTTGCAACTTTTATTGATTTTAGCAATAGTGTTTTTAGCAGTGTATTTGTACAGAGTTAGCGAATCACCCTATACCAAAAAATCCAGAGAACAAGAAGGTTTTACACAAGAGCAACCTTACGTATTAAAACAGAATCAAGATATTTATGATGACTTTTATGCACAAATGTATGATGGTGTGAATAATCGTGATAAAACTTGCCAACGTGAGCTCTTCCAAATGATAAAAATGACCGAAGCCACAACTGCAAATAGCGTATTTTTAGAAGTTGGCTCTGCTACTGGAACAGTTTTACAACAATTGGCGAATGCTGGATATGATGCATATGGAATAGATAATTCTGATGCTATGGTAGACTATACAGACACCAAATATCCAGCGTTAAATATAAAGAATGCGGATGTTCTAGACCCCATGACGTATGAGAATGGTGTATTTACGCACATATTATGTTTGAATTTTACGATTTATGAATTTGAGAACAAGCGCCAATTTTTCAGTAACTGCTATTATTGGATGAAACCAAATGCTTATTTGATTGTGCATTTAGTAAATCCCACTAAATTTAGTGCTAGAAAGTATTTGAAATTTAAGGGTATGATGACGACGTTATTTGATAATCTTTTGCCAGAAACAAATGGAGAGCCTAGAGAAACGGAATTACTTGCCGAATTTGAGGATTGCAAATATCATGAGAAATATGAGACCACAGCTGATAATAAAACAGTAACTTTTACACAGATTTTTACAGATAACGTTACGAAGAATGTGAGACAAAACGAACAAATATTAAAGATGGAGACGATAGATGAGATACTGGATGTTGCCAAAAAGTGTGGATTTATTGTTCATGCAAAGACATCCATGAAAGGGTGTAATGGAGACGAGAATCAATATTTGTATGTTTTGGAGAGGAGCACCTAAGATTCCTCCATTTTATAGTTATATTTAGAAGTTTTTTATTAAGGAGGGTTCTAAAGGGGCAAAGAATGGTCCATTGGTTCCCTTTACTAGGTTCCCTTCTCAAAATATATTAATCCTACATGATTGAATATATTTTATTAACAATATCATTAACCTATATTACAATTTATGCCTATATTAAACTTTCCTACCCTTTTTGGAATAATCAACCTGTTTTTCATACGTATGATTATTGGCGTTTTTTCTACTATACGCCATTTTTAGTATATAAATATCGTCCTATGAAAACCAAATATTGCGAATTCAATCAAATCCGCACCTATCAATATTTAGATACAACAGCGCAACAACACAAACATGTTTGCCAACTCTTACAATCCAATTATATATTGAATGACCGTATATTGATAACATTATTAGATAAAGACTTAGATGCACAGTATACAGGACATAGTGAGCCAGCATTTTTATCTATTTACAGTGAGAAAAAATATGAATTCAGTAAAATAGATCCTGTGTTTGCAGAACAATACAATGATATTACAACAGCACTGAAACCTATTGGCTGTGTAATATCCAAACCAATGCGCCTGTATTATAGAGAAAAACCAGAACATAATCTCTATACGCAAACGCCCATTTATTATATAGATGTTATTTGTGCCAAGCGCGACCTAGACCAAAAGAAACTAAACCGTCAACTTTTGCAAACCCATGAGTACAATCAGCGAATAAAAAACCCAAACATACTATGTTCTTTCATAAAAAAGGAAATAGATTTATTTGATGGTGTAATACCACTCGTAGAATATAATACCTATGTGTTTTATTTACGGAACCTCACTTTTCCGCCATTACCGCCACATTTCCATATTACGCATATTGATATAGAACATACAGATATTTTAGCGGATTTTTTATATGAACAAAGACATTTGGACCTGGAGTTGTCAAAAAAACATTTTGAAATTATGTTTTTATCCGATATGGGAAATCTGATTGCCCTTATTAAACAAAATTTATTGTATGCGTATTGTTTGAGAAATGGTGAGCATATCTATGGATTTTATTTTATAAAGGATGCAAAGATGCAATATGAAGATATAGATGGTGATACTTTGCAATTTGTTGCAAGCATAATAAATTGCGATAGTGCCAAATTATTTTATGATGGATTCTTGCACTCTTTACATGACATTATAAAGAAGAGAAAAATAATAAAATATAAAATGTTATTGTTTGAAGCGATAAGTGATAACGTATTATTGTTGGAATTGTGGCGTGAGAGAAACACACCCATATTTACAAACAAAACAGCATATTATACGTTTAATTTAATTTATACCAGGTCGCCACTTTTACCCGAAAAATGCTTTTTGTTATAATATATAATATATAATAAATATATAAAATGAGCAAAATCACTAAGAAAATAAATAGAAAAACAAGAAAATCTAAGAAGCAAAATAGGCGAACAAGAAAAACAATAACAACAGTAAACTGTGGTGGGGCTTTAGCTACAAATATTGTTAGAGGAATTACAACTGATAAAGAATTAAGTAAAAATTATCATGAGACGTTAATTAAAGTAGAAAATACAGATTATGTGGTAAGATATATTGTCCCAGACCATTTCTTATTTAAAACCCCAGACCAAGTATTTAAAACCCCTGAGTTTGAAGCAGTCTTATCGGGTAAAAAAGTGCCAAAATGTATATTTACCATTGAAGATAGCGAATTTTCTAATAATGTAACAATGCATCATAATATAACGATGTTTGTTAAGATACAAAGCAAAAAGAATCCAAATGCATATAGCTGGTTTGCGGTTGTAGATTCAGGCACCCAGGTTGTTAAAACTGGCGAATTATTTAACTATGTATTCTTTGCAATAAAAGCCAAAAAGTGTCAAATAAGCAATAATAACTCAAACGTTATAACTATAAAAAATTCCAAAATGTATACAACAAAAGATTGTAAGGACGAAAAATGCACAGTAGTTTTAGTAAACGGGAAAAACGGGGCAGTTGAAGTTCTTAATAAAAAGTCTATTTATCAAAACATATTGTTTAATTTTTTCGTGCAACAACAGATGCAGGAAGAGATAAAAGAAGATGGTGTTTTGGTTGCAGCTAATGCTGGCTTTGAAATTGCTGATTGGTTAACGTAAAACCACAATTTATCTTCGGAAAAATTGAAAGATAAATAGTTAAATAAAAAATCTAATAACAAAAACCATGACGTTATTAAGCAAACTATTCCATTTTGTACTTTTGACATCACAAAAGTACAACATAGATGAATCGCATGGGCTTTCGCACAGTATGAATGTTTTACGATTTGCTAGTGAAATTTACGAATCCGAAGTGAATGCATACCCAATTTTGAAGCAACAAGAAAAAATTATTTATGTTTCGGCAGCACTACATGATATGTGTGATAAAAAGTATATGGACCAGGACCAGGGTATTCGGGAGATTGAAGAGTTCTTAGCAGGAAACAGAATGACGCCAGTGGAAGTGAATGTGGTAAAGCTAATTATTTCTACAATGTCTTATTCAACGGTGAAGAAACATGGGTTTCCAAATTTAGGACCATATCGGCGTGCCTATCATATTGTTAGAGAGGCCGATTTGTTAAGCGCATATGATTTTGACCGATGTATGATTTATAATATGTATCGGAAACAGGGGGATTTAGATGAGGCATTTAAGGATGCCTCTCATATCTTTGATGTTCGCGTGATGAAACATAATGAAGACGCACTGTTTATTACAAATTATTCAAGACAGAAGTCACTGGAATTGGAAAAACATTCTCTGAACCAAATTGCGAGTTGGAAACGCCTGGTAAAAAATCCTGTCTTAATATAAATAATGACTTCTAATTTTCAACATATTGGGAAAGATTTATATAGTTACTTTGATACAACAGATGCATATGTTCTTCCATTTAATCATTATACGGTTGGATCTGCAGGAACAGACCAATTAGATGACCATTTTTCTTTATACATGTATGGAACAAGAACAAACAGTGGGTTTTTTGAAAGCAATGTGGACATTGGTTTTTATTTTCAAGTAGACAGCATTTCAAAAGTAAAAGAAATTGGTAGTTATGTTAATTCAATTGTAGGAGGGACAGCTAATAATGCGAATTATGTGAACGCCAAATGGATATGGCCGAATTACAGCATGGAAGGTATTGATAATGGATTTACATATTGGATTTATTATACATTTTATTACAGTGGAAGCGCGAATACTGGAACTATTTATGGAGCTTGTGACGATTACGCTTATTTATATTTTAATAATACAGCCACGGGATCTTTAACTGGCGCATACGCTAGTACTGGCGCAACGAATAGTTATTCCGTAAGAATTGTTAATGGATTAAATTATATAAGAATAGCTGCATATAACGGAGGATCAACTAGCGGATTCACTTGGAGAAGATTTTCTAATTACCATAATGAAAATCCAGATTACGATGCTACGGCAACTGAAACTAACTACGGTTATGGTATAACTGACTTTAGTAATGTTTCAACAGCAACTGGCGGTGTTCAAGCAGTTAATGGCTCTAATAATTATTCTATTTTTTGGTATGGTTATTTTTTATCAGACTATACAGGAACATGGACATTTGGATTAAATTCTGATGATGGTAGTTATTTGTGGTTAGGAGATGAAGCTTTATCGGGATACACAGTGAATAATTCTCTTATAAATGATGGAAGCACACATCCAATGACACTCAAAACCGCAACAAAAGATCTTGTATCTGGCACATATTATCCTATACGTATTATGTTTGGTGAAGTAGCAGGTGATGATAATTGTCAATTCTATTGGAGTAAAGATAACAACACTACAAAAAGTTACGATTTTACAGGAAAAGTTTTTTCAGGTAAATACAATCCAGCAGGGTTAATTGTCTCTCTTTATGATTCCCAAAATATAAATATTGTGAATTCAAATGGAAATTGGGTTTACAGCAAGACTGCTTCTCCATATAACACATCAACTAGTTATAGTGATACAAACGGAGCATTAACATTTAATTCTACAACAAGAAATATTAATAATCCAAGTTCAGCAATACCTTCAGGAGTTGTTGGTGGAGCACCAGTGTTTTATTATCCGTTTTGGGTAGATACTAAGGATTACGCTACTGGAACTGGTGTAACTGATGCAACGTTAAATGGAACAACATCTCCATCTATTAGTTCAACAACTAGTTATTCTTTTTATTCAAGTAAATCATTATATGCAGCTAACGCAAGTTGTAATATGTCCATACCAGGTACTACTATTAATAGCACAGTCGGTTTTACTGTATGCTTTTGGTATTACATAACTTCATCTAATGCTGGAATGTTATGGACGATAAATGCGTCATCTACCGCAACAAGAGTTTTCATTTATAATAATGGAAGCAATAAAATAAGAGTTACTGTAAACTCTAGTGATAATGATATTGTTACTTTAACATTAAATGCTTGGACTTTCATAGCCTTAGTACAACCTGCAGGCGGCGTTCCCAATATATCGTTGAATAACGGAACAAGAACAAATCTTCCTAATTACGCTGCCGTAAATTTTGCATCCAGTTATCATTTTTTATTTGGAGACCCTTTTGTAACATCAAATTATGGTGGTGCATTAGGTTACATGAATAATTTTTATTTTTTCAATCGTGCTTTATCGGCGGCAGAAATTACAGCTATCTACAATCAATAAAAAACATAGATAAAAAATTGAAAAACGCTTTTCCAAAACAAGTTGGAGCAATTACGTGTTATTTTCAAAGTCACAGTTACTCAGTAAAAATGTCCGCCATGATTCAGGCCCTTGATTCTTTCACTCCTTTGCCAGTGCCCGTACCTTTACCCGTACCTTTGCCAGTGCTAGCGCCCTTGCGTTCTGGTGAGAATGGTCATGCTGAACTGGATTGGCAAAGGGACTTGCAAGAGAAGATTGTCCAGTTTGATTTCCAGTGCGTTCGTACGGATGCAGATGGTCTCGCAGATTTGGCCAAGGTATTGGATGGCCTCCTCTGCGAACTCAGTACGTCTACAAGTTATACTGGTCACAAGGAACATTTGGTGACCCTCTATAAAATCATTGCCAAGACCCGTGATATCAATGGAGGCAAGGGTGAGTACATGCTTTCATATATGATGATTTTCACCTGGCACAAGTACTTTCCAAACCTTGCTCTAAACGCTCTACAGATGTTTGTGATAGAGCCAAGAGAGATTGATGAGTCTTTGCCATCTCAGGAGCCCTATGGTTCCTGGAAGGACATTAAATACTTCTGCAAGTATATTCTGGATAACGGTGGGACAATGGAGCACCCTCTGGTCCAATCTTGTATCGCTGGAATCAACCGCACCCTACGTATGGATGAAAGTGTACATAATTATTCTCATCAAAACGCCAACAAAAAGCTTACGTTAGTCAGTAAGTGGATTCCACGTGAGGATACCAAGTTTGGATTCCTATACGAGGCACTTGCCATAGACTACTTCAAGGAGTTTATGGCAACAGCCAAGACCGATTCTTCCAGGGCAAAGGCTGTCAAGAAGTGCAAGGCACAGTATCGCATGCTCTGCTCAAAACTAAATCGTCACCTAGACACAGTACAAATTAAGCAAACATCCAAAAACTGGTCCGAAATCAATCATGCAAAGACTACTTCTATCACCATGGCGAAGCAGCGAAAGGCATTTCTAAACCAGAAGAAGGTGGGTGGTGAGGCTAGATCTGAGGACCCTGACCGCGTCCAGTGCGCCGAGAATCTTCGTGCCTATCTTGATTCTCTAAAGAAGGAGGGCAAGGAAGTGAAGGGTAAGAATGTCGGTCTGGAGATGTTTGGAGCACAGGCTCTTGGAATTCTAGACTATAGTTACAATAGTATTAGAAATCAAGAGGAGGCCCACATCCTCAACTCTCAGTGGCGTGATAACTGCAACAAGAAGAATGCAAATAGTCTTGGTCCAATGGTTGCTATAGTTGATACGTCTGGATCTATGTCTGGTGACCCATTATGTGCAGCACTTTCACTTGGATGTCGTGTTGCAGAGAACTCTATTCTTGGTAAGAGAGTCATGACGTTTTCAGCAGAGCCCGCTTGGATTAACTTGGATGGCAAGGAGACTTTTACAGATATGGTCGGCGCCATTATGAGGAAGAGCAACACTGCAGGACTTAATACTAACTTCTACAAGGCATTGGACCTGATTCTAACGGTTATTGAGGAGAAGCAAATTCTAGCAGCAGATGTGGAGAACATGATTCTTGCTGTATTTTCGGATATGCAGATTGATGATAACCTGCATGTTATGGCAACTCCAGGCGCAAACAATTACAATCCTACAGAGACACAGAAGTTTCATGCCAGGGGTAAGTGGGCTACCATGCACGAGCAAATCAAGACCAAGTACGCAGAGGTAGGAATGCGTCTGTATGGACAGCCACTTAACCTTCCGCACATCCTGTTCTGGAACTTGAGGAAGACCAATGGTTTCCCAACTCTGTCTACAGAGGCAGGATGCTCAATGATGAGTGGATATGATCCAACCATCTTGAATATGTTCTGTGAGACGGGTATGGAGGCACTGAAGGAGATGACGCCATACAAGACTCTGCTCAAGATTCTGGATAATCCTCGGTATCTACCTATGGAGACGGTTATCCGTTCAAGAATCTAAATGAGTAAAAGAATGTAACCATTGAAAATGTATACTAGGATAAAAATAAAACATTACCCGCTCAAAAATTACATATTTTTGATGAAAAATTCAAATACTTTTTCATCAAATACTTATCGGATGTATTTTCCAGATCTAGAAAAGGAATCTACTACAAAAATAATAAACACACCCAAAAACGTATATAATATAAATTCCTCTGTAATATTATTTGTTTTTTCATGGCTTTGCTCCTCCAATAGATGCACCATATAATTAATTTTTTCCATGAGTTTACTATCGGAAGTTATAGTAGAACCCTGACCAATTCCCATATTTGCATAATATGGTTTGTTTACTAATTGTTGAGGAGGTTCATAACTGCGTTGGTAATTGCTTAAGTTTGCTGTTCCACTATTATTGGCACCATAATTTCCAGCCGACTTCATATCATTAGATGCCTGTAAATAAGAAGGTATGTTAGCAACATAAGGTTTTGATTCATTGCTATCAGGAATATCCTTTTTCACATTCAATGATGGTGGTGATATAGGAGCAAAACTACCCATTTTATTATCAGCTGGTGTCATATCGGAAGAAGTCATTTTATTTAATAATTCATTCACTCTAACATTACGTTTCTCTAAAGATTCTTGATGCTCCTCAATACTTGTGGGTTGCATTTTATTTAAATTTTCAGATTCTCCTTGATAATCTACGTCGCCTGCATTATCTGGTCTTAGTTTCACAGTCTTTCTTAAATTCATGCTAGATTGTCGTTTTTTAGGAGTATCATCATTAGTCCATGTAGATGCTGATGTTACTAAAGAAGACATTTTTAATATTATAGTTTACTTAAAAAATCAATAGATATTATTTTTACGCCCTTTCAACAATAAATTCTATTAATGATGTATTTGTTTTTCCAATAAAAATAACAGTATTATATAAATAATATGTTGCATACAATAGCTCAATTTATTCCAATACTCTTAATATTTCTTTTAATATCCTATTTTAAAACTATTGCCAAATTTAGTAATACTGTTTTAGGTAGATTATTAGCAATATGTATTATTGTATTTTACACTATTCTGGATAAATTATTAGGTGCAGTTGTTTGTCTTCTTGTAATCTTCTATTATCAATCCGACCTAGTAGAAACTATGCTAAACATGGATATAGAAGACATAGAACCTGAACATTTAGACCATGTAGATGATTATGTCTATTTTGATAAAGAAGAAAAAAAAAATAAAAAGGAAGGAATGATGAACTATGTAGATTTGTATGGTGAGGATTTTAATAGAGATATCTTAAGAACAATGAGAAAGCACAACAAGATTTTAAAGCAAAGAATTGCGTAAAAGGAGAACTGGTAAAAAAGGATATACCTGTGAATTATGAAATGACAGAGCATGTTTTCCCCGAGCTTAAATTTAGAAGGGGCTTTTGCAATCCATGTTTAAAAGATTGTGAATATTCAATTATAGACCAGAAGTTAGTTACAGAAGATAAATTAAGAATACCTTTGGTTTCTATCCAGACCTAATAATTTTATCCAGATTAAGTATAATGGGTAAGAAAAACAGACAAGAGAAACAACAACAAAGTAAGAATATATTAACACAATTATTTAGTTATTTACACAACAATATTCAGGCCATTAATAACAGTAAAATTTTCGCTGGATTAATGATTATAACTTTGAATATCGTCTCTAAATTTGCGAATTTTAAATTAAGCAAAACCTTAGAAGCCTATTTTAAATTTACTTTTAGCAGACAAGTCCTAGTTTTTGCTATTGCATGGATGGGTACTCGTGACATTTATATTGCTCTTTTTATCACTGTATTATTCGTAATTTTTACTGAATATCTATTCCATGAAGAGAGTAATTTTTTTGTATTATCAGAAGAATTCAAAGACTATCACATTACCATGTTAGAGAACGAAACCAATAATACAAATATTACTGAAGATGATGTAAAAAAGGCAAAGGCAGTACTAGAGCGTGCAAAGGAATTGAATATGATATCCGAAGATGAAAATAATTTTAAAAGTTATACTTTTTAACCGTCCCTTTTAACCGTTCCTTTTAACCGTTCCTTTTAACCGTTCCTTTTAACCGTTCCTTTTCATAATATATTTAATAATCATTATGAAATATTTTTAAATGTTAGGATAATATAGATAGATATGTCCATAAAAATAGAACCAAAATTATTAAAAATAACATTATATACAAACATACCAATAGGAAATGATTATGAAAAAGACATATTAACATTTAGTACAATAATAAGTCCTGAATTAAAGGATGTTCGTATTCCAGTAACACAATATCCATTTTTTACATCACAAATAAAATACGATGAAACAGTTCTTGGGTTTTACAGTTATGATGAAATTGTGAGAACTTTTTTTAAGAAAGACCTTTTCGTAAGTAGACTTTGTAACACTACTGATGTAATACCTATTGAAATAAAAGGGCCTACGAATGAAACTAGTATTTTGTATAAAAAAAGAAGAGAAAACATAGATAACAACATTATGCTCATGCTAAAATATCTACTACCTACAAAATGGCCTGTTATAAATAATCATTTTAGTTCCTACGATTTGTTTAAACTAAAAGACCCTATGAATACATTGCTTTTCAATCCACTTCTTGATAGAAAATATATTAATTTGAAATTATCTAGTGGAATTTTTTCATTAAAAAAAGTAGTTTGGTTAAATGATTTGATGAATGTTGTTGATAATTTTCAAGGAGTAGAAGTAGATGATGCATTTTTAAAACCAATCGCGTTAAAGTATTCTAATCAAGAGTTAATAAAAAAGTTAAATGAGAAAGATACATCAGATACGGTTGAAGACATAAAAAACTGTTACAAGGGGAAATGTAAAAGCAGCGAACTTACATATGTCGGTATACAAATAGATACAGACCCATATGAAGCAATGATAGATGTTGAGTTGTTTGAAGGCGAAATTAAGGATGGAGAGGAAAAAAACATTAAATGTCCATATTATGGAGATTTTTTAGGTGAAAAGTTGAAAGAATTGATAAGACCAAATAAAAAAGAGCATGGGAAAATAACAAAAAATCCATTATACTCTATAGCGAATAAGATTTCTAAGAAGAAAGGTTTTATAGAGAAAGAAGAAGTGGATGAAAAAACAAAAGCAAAACGAAAAGAAGAAGATAATGATTATAATGAAATTGACCAGGATATACGTACAAGATACGAATTATTTAGTAATCCATTTTTTGAACAAGCACTTCAAGGTAGGTTAAAAGCAAAAATTAAGAAATATGACATCAACGCAAAAGGTCTCTACTTTTTTTTACAACAAAATTTAAACCCATTCTTGAAATTTATTACAGCGAGTAATTCTGACCTTTCAAAATTAAGACCACTATCCTCCAAAAGTGAAGAGTCAACGTTAGATGAAACACCTAGAATGGAATTAAAAAGTTTAAGTGGCAGACCAGAGGGTAAAGAATATGCATATGAAGAGTATATTGAAAAAAAATTGGAACAATATGCAGAGAAACGTAATAATGATAAAAGTTTTAAAGATACCTACGACGAATTAAAGTTAAAATTTGAGTTAGCCAAATCTTTTTTTCAATCCATAGAAAAGAAAAATCCAGGTAGTAACAAAGGTGGGGGGAAAACAGAAAAGAAACGTAGAAGAATAAAAAAACAACACACTAGAAGAGGATATTAATTAAATTTCTTTTTACTTTTTGTAGAATTTTGCCTTTCCGTTAGCAAATTCGCCAATTTCATCACCAATCTCTTCGTCAGAATCAATCTTATAAATCTTACCATTATCTTTATTTGTAGTGTAATATGACTTGCCTGATACAGTAACAACAAATACCTCTTCTGCTTCCTCCTCATCATCTTCTTCCTCACCAGCTTGCGCCTCCTCTACTTCCTCTTCCTCTACTTCCTCTTCCTCTACTTCCTCCTCTACTTCCTCCTCTCCTTCCTCCTCTACTTCCTCCTCTACTTCCTCCTCTACTTCCTCCTCTACTT
>Ga0136644_10002701_pt1 | contig 13423 bp, 10 predicted proteins | sample C_130820_EF_Meta_FD_94780 | JGI IMG/M metagenome (GOLD analysis project Ga0136644, IMG submission 94780) | Freshwater microbial communities from Lake Croche, Canada to study carbon cycling - C_130820_EF_MetaG (v2) (version 2) | ecosystem: Environmental > Aquatic > Freshwater > Lake | place... | reverse complement strand
ACTCTGTAGAATACTCTGTAGAATACTCTGTAGAATACTCTGTAGAATACTCTGTAGAATACTCTGTAGGACACTCTGTAGAATCTTTTGTATATTTATCTTTATTCTTTTCTTCTTTTTCACATTCCTCCTTAAAGGAATTAAATAAATCAATTACACTATTATTTATATTCATGATTGTAATTTTATTTATGTTCATATATCTTTAAGTTGTTTTATTTTTAAATTAGTTTATTTTTAAATCATTTTTTTTGAATCTTTATCTTACTTTATAGTAATATGGTTAAAAAAAATGTGTCAAATGCGTCGAATGCTTCGAATACTTCGAATGCTTCGAATATATTCAATACTATGTTAAAAATGATAGGAGGTGAGAATGAATTAAATAATGAATCCTATCAAGAAAGAAGAATGGGAGAAAATCCAGTGTCGAATTCAATCATCCAACATTTTCAGACTTTTATCACTATTGTAATGGTTGGTTATTTTGGAGTCAAGATTGTATATGCACTTTTTTTTAATATTTATCCTAGTAAATTTTATCAAAAACATATTGAAATTAATCATGATTCCGAGGACAAGAATGCAGTAGATAAAATTACATTAAATGCATATGTTCCAGGTGTATGGAATAACGAAATTACAGATTTCACAGTTATGATTGTATTTTCATTTATTGTATTCATTTTTACTTACTCAAATATGAATTCATTAATTACACAAAAAGGTGTTTTACATCCTGCATTTGTATTTGGATATATTATTGGTTTAGGGTTTCCTCTTTATTATAATAGTTTTAAAAATTTTATTATGACACAGACACAAAATAATACTGCAATTCGTTGGATTGTATTAATCTTTTGTCTTGGATTAGTTGCTTTTATCGTATTTATTTCATATGCATTTTCAAAAACAAGTTCTACTCATCGTATCAATTATCTTTTATATATATTGATGTTTATTTTAATTGTTGATGGAATTATTCTTTCTAGAAAACAGATACAAGAGTTTTCAGTCGTTACCTATTTTAAAAGTGAATCCGATAAATGCACTGAGAAGAGTAATGGCACAATGTTAACAAATGGAGAAACAGTATCTTTGTCTATTGGATTTATAGTATGGATTATATTACTCTTTTTTGGTTTTGAGCCAGAAGAACCATCTTTATTATATTTATATTTATTCCTGTTTGGTATATTTTTAGGTATTTTTATTAGTTCTTGTTCATTTTATGGTATTGAATATATATTAAGTAAAACACCATTAAAATTATGTCGTTCTGTTGAAGAATGTCAAATTATAAAGAATGCGGAGAAAACAATCTCTGAGGAACAAGAAATGGTAGAAGAAGAAAATGAAAAAAGTATCATTCAAACTAAAAATAAAATTTCAATTATTAAAATAATATTTTTTGTTTTGTTAATTATTATTCTTCTGTATATCTTTTATGCAAATGGTTCATATATTTTAACTTCTGCCTCTTTCTTTATTCAAGTTATGATATTAATATGTGTTACGTTAATTACTCTTTATGTTTTTTCAAAAGTATTATAAGAGAATGATTGAATATCTACCTCATTTATGGGTTACGGAATATCATACATTTGAATATTCTTTTATAACTTTAAAAAAAATAAATATCATTATTCATTTATCAAAAAATAGAGATTTTCTTAAAACAGATATTGAACAAATTCGTATACCTATTGATAACAATAATAGTTCGATTGAAGAAAAAAATGCACTCATTTATAATCATTTATTTGATGTAACTGATTTAATTCATGAAAAAATATTACAAACTAATCCGGTTCTCTTTTTATGTAATGATGTTCATAAAGAAATTTTTGTTATTTCTTATTATATACGTTTTGCTAGAGTTTTACCAAGGGAAGCAATCGAATATATTGAATCAAAAAATAAAGATTTAACGAATAATATACTAGATTATAATAATTGTTTAAATAAATTTTATTATCAAATAAGAAATTTCTAATATAAATAATATGGGTAATACTTTTAGTAATGATAATAAAATAAATTCAGCAAGGAATTCAAGTAGGAATTCAACAAGTAAATCAATAAGGAATTCAAGTAGGAATTCAAGTAGGAATTCAAGTAGGAATTCAAGTAGGAATTCAAGTATGAATTCAACAAGTAATTCAAATACAAAAATAGAACAAATAGAGATAAATGAAAATGGAAAAAGTATAAAACCTATCAAAATAGGTTATTATGGTAATGATTTTGTTCCTATATTAGATGAGATTATATCCATTTCAAATAAAATGATATCTACTTATAATAAAAATTTTTTAGATGAAGATTTTTGTGAATCTTTTGCGATTGCATTTAAAAAAAATCTTTACAAATTAAGTATTCATGAACTCAATGCAATGAATAATAGTATTCAAAAAAATGAAGAAGATATTATTTTATTTTTTAAAGAACTACCAACAAATGAAAATAAATATTCAACAGATATTTTTAATGAAGAACTAAATGAACATTTTTTAAATAAAAACTTTAAAATTAATATTGATAAACTAAATGAAATTTTTTTAAAAAATGAAAACATGAAAGAGAATGAAAATTCTAAATTAAATCAGCAATCAAATAAAGAATCAAATAAAGAATCAAATAAAAAAAGAATTCATTATACTCCTAAAAAAATAAATTATATAAATATTGAACATATTAAAAAGGTAACTAGAGAAAATAAAAATAACACTCAAAAAGGAGGAAAAAATAAAAATATTCCAAAAAATAACAATGAAAATAAAGAAGAAAATAATGAAAATAAAAACGAAAATCAAGAAATGAATAACCAAGGTGAAAATGAAAATCAAGAAACAAATAATGAAGGTGGGAATGGAAATGGAAACCAAGAAATAAATAATAAGAATCAAAATGAAGTAATCATTGAATATGAATACCAAAAAACAAAACCATCACAAAAATTGAATAAACCATTTCAGAAACAAACATTCAATAAACCATTCCAACAACAAACATTCAATAAACCATTCCAACAACAAACATCCAATAAACCATTCCAACAACAAACATCCAATAAACCATTCCAACAACAAATATCCAATAAACCATTCCAACAACAAACATCGAATGAATTATTTCAAATTAAAGAACCATTCATTACAAATAGTAATAATGAATATATATTTAAAGAATCGAATAAAGAAAATAATTTAAATTCATTTATTGAAAATAATGGAGTAAAGGAGGAAGAACTTGAAAAAGAACTTGAAAATAAAAGTGCAATGAGCATTAAAATACCAAATCAGATATCAGAACTTTCTAAAAAAATGCAGAATAATGAAAATATAGAAATGAAAGGAAATAAAAAAAAATATACATATAATACAATTGTTAATAAATATGTTTATTACTTACCTAAATATTATATGAATAATGGAAAACCTAAAAAAATATGTTCAAATGAAAATAATGAATGTAAAATGACAAAGAAAGAAATATGTCAATCTATTACAGATGGATTTATTGTAAAAATGAATATTATTGCTGCAATATTAACAACTCTTCCATATTTTGATAAAACTACAAATAATTATAAAGGGGGTATATGTTATCAAAAAATTTATAATATAGAGAATTGCAGTATATGTTTACCAGATAAATATCGTAATATAACTCAAGATAATATTCGTAAAATGAATGAAGTCCAATTATTAAGTGAAATTTTACCATTTAGTGATTATATTGATAAAGAATCATGTAATAATAATAAAGGATATTTTCGAGTTCTTGAAAAAACAGATATAGATTATTTATCAGAGTATTCTCAATTGAATGAGAATACATCTTCATTAAATCCCGAAGATTTAAAAAGTATTCAATTTAATAAAATTTATGTAGATAATTTATCTCGAATGAAAACAAAATATATGGAAAATCTACAAGTATTATTATCCATTGTTAATGAATTACATAAAAGTGTTTTAATTAGTAATAAAGCATTAAATATTATATCTGAAAAAACACAAAAATATATTAATGAAATTTATGATTATACACATGATATGTATGTAATATCCATTATTGCATTATTAAAATCAAAAATAAATCCTCTTAAAGAACCTTCTCAAAATTCAATACTTCTAAAGGGTAAAAGTTATATTTCCTAAGTTAACCCTTTCAATTCGTTTATATATGTATTTATTTTTATTTAAAGAATCGCTTCCATTGTAGTTAATTTTACACATTTATATCCCAATTATAATATAATATATTATATTATAATGTATGAACTTCCACAATCTATATATTGGGGGTTAGTTCCAGGATTTTTAACAGCGATTGGAGGGTCTTACAAAGATACATTATTTGAACCTTTTGAACCCTTAAAATTTTTTAGATCACCTATTATATGTTTTATATGGTATATTATAATAAATAAAATATATATAAATGAACCGGTTATATTAAAATTAGGGTTTTCTAGTATGATGGAAAGAATTTCCGTTGAATTTTACAAAGCGATTTATAAACCAGAACCCGGTAAATTTAAAAATTGTAAATGTGTTAATAAAAAATGTGTTCTTGAAAAAGATAGAGGTTGGTTTTTAGATAGACTAAATGGTAAATAATAAAAGGTGTAAAAGTTCATTCAGAAAGAGTTAGGAATATATTTATAAATAAATTATAAATATATTATTATAAACGAATATATTATCAATACAAATTTATTTTAGTTAAAGTGGTTGAAATGTATAAAATTATAACATAATCTTAATGGATGACTTTAACCCTTTATATAAACATTTTATAATACTACTTAAAGAATCATACACCATGTGCACGATTTTAAATATTATTCAGGTAAAGGGTTAATAATAAATAAATACAACCGTAATCATCTATAGATGATTGGTAATAAATAAATATAACTGTATTCCAATAAGAGAAATGAATGTAATTAAATTAAAGTACATCTGAAAAGTGTCATTGTTATTTATATCTTCACTTAAGATGTCAATATTTTTTTTAATTAAATATATATCGGTCTGTAGTTCTCTATATCTTTCAATCATCAATGCATTTGTTAAAAATACACTTATTGAATGAGATTTAATGTAATCAACTGGATACTTTTGTGTATAATTGTTATACAATAAAAAATTATTGGCATAACCCGGATATAAATTCAATAAATTTTTAATTTCTTCAATACAATCATAGTAAATTAGATAACAAAAATATGTATTTCTTTTATCAATTATATTTTCAGAAATAACATTTGAATAGAATAATGAAGATTTATTATTTAAATCTAATGTTTTACATACATTCTTCCAACATTGGATGAAATCCTCTTTTGATATTCTAAATTGATTCAATTCCTCTTTTGGAATATATACTGTATCTCTAAATATAATGGTTCCATCTTTTTTCACATCTTTTTGAACTTTTTCATCATTTTCTAGAAACTCTATTATATTCTCTATACTTTCTGGTATTTTTTCTTTTATTAAATTACTTTCAATCTCATTTAATGTTACACCATCTGTTTTTACAGATAATAAAATCATTATAGATTCTTCTGCATCAGTACCAATTCTCATTTTATTTAATTATGGGTTGTTTTGTTAATGAACGAATAATTTATTAATTATACTATATTATTGAATGATACTTTTCATAATAAAAAAATCAATTTTTATATTAAAATTTACATTAAATTTACATTAAATTTACATTAAAAATTGATTTATTTTTCTTCATCATTATATTAAATTTATTATAGATAAAGTAATTCATAAACAAAAATTAAACAAACTTAAACAATCAAATTATCAAAATGTTTACTCGTACTTCAACTTTAGTCAGATCATCAAGAGATAAAGAATCATCTCAAGATGAGATAAAAGAGATGTGCATCATTAAAGGCATTGAAGTTGGTAAATTACCAGAATATATAATAGTATCTGAAAACAAAGATGAACCGTTATGTAAGAAAACAAAGAGAACCGCTTTAATGTATTGTTCTATTTTTGAACAAGATGAACTCATTGAAAAACTTATTGATGCGGGTTGCGATTTAACTAAAAAAGATATATTTGGAAGAAATTCCATTGATTATGCTTCTCAGGGAACACTCTCATTTATCAATAAAATTACCAATGCCAAATATAATAATTTGAAGAGAGAGCATGAGTCTCTTGAAAAAGAGAATCACCGAAAGAAGAGAAAAATAGATGATATGACTTTTGAAAATAACCAATTGAAGAAAAATAAGATTGAAATTCAAAGGGAAAATTATTTACTACAAGATAATATCGAAAAAAATGAAGAGATCATTGAAAAAATGGCCTCTGAAGAAAAGAGATTAGTAGATGAGTTATCAACTACTAAAAAAGCATTCATGACACTCAGAAATTCAAAGTAATTTATGAATCATATATTCAAAGTAATTTATGAATCATATATTCAAAATAATTTATTAAAGTGTAATATAATCAAAAAAATAATTAAATCTATTCATTATTTTATTTATAAATATCATTTATGTTTTTTATACATATTCTACATATGTTTTATACATATTCCACATCATCTTCATTATCCTCAGTATCGTTTGTGTTGTCATTTGTGTTGTCATTCGTATCATCTGTTGTACTATCATTTATGACTACCGGTTGTGTAAGATAAATTGGAGTCTGATAATCATTATAATAATATCCATCGTCGTAATCTCCGTCATCATAATCTCCGTAATCTCCATCGCCATAATAATTATAATAGGTTCCTAGACCCCCCGCTAATGCACCATAACCTACATATCTTCCTATATCACCTCTATTCCAATCTCTTCCTCTTCCCATACCACCTCTGCCCATTCCACCTCTGCCCATTCCACCTCTGCCCATTCCACCTCTGCCCATTCCACCTCTGCCCATACCACCACCCATTCCACCACCCATTCCACCACCCATTCCACCTCTGCCCATTCCACCACCCATTCCAGCGCCCATTCCTCCTCTGCCCATTCCACCACCCATTCCACCCCCTCTACCACCACCTCCTCCACCTCTAAAGTATTCAAACTCTTTAATATCTTTAAATTTAATAACATTAAAATAATGAATTACATAATATAGAATAACAACTAAAAGAAGTAAGAATAGTATTTTCATAAAAGTTTGACACATATATGAAGTATAAACATATAATATTTCAGTTAGATATATAATAATTAATTATTGTAATAATTAATTATAGATATTTATAAATCATTACTCATTCATTTCCATGTTCCAAAATAATTATGTTTTGCATAATCCCCAAAATATTGATTCTTATCCGATTTTAGTATGTAAATATTCTTTTTCATTTTATATTTTAAATATATATCTGTTACATAATCCGGTCCCGTTGTTTGATATACAAAACTTCTTGTTTGGTCTATTTTATATCTTTCCTTTATCTGTTCTATATTATTATGAATCGTATCAATTAATTCTTTAATAAATGGGTCTTTCTTTTTAGATCCAAATGCATACTGTCCCAATAAAAAGTCCATCCCCACATCACAATATCCTTTATATCTACTTTGAGTACAATTATCATCTGTTATAATTGTATCAATTGGAAATACGCTATCATGTGTTAATAATTCATCATCTAATGGTTTTAATCCCGTCATATCTAAATCAAAATAAAACCCTCCATAATGATAAACTGCAATATATCTAAAAAAATCTATTTTTTGGATAAATACTGGTAATTCATTATATGTTTTATAATATTCGGGATAATTCTTTTTTAAAAAGACATCGATATCATTATCTGTAAAATACATATATTGATATGATGGATTCATATCTTTGAGTGATTCAATATGAGGTATATATCTATCAGGAATATTATTGTCTTTCCATGTTTGAATAATAATTTTTGGTATTTTTTCTATTTCTTTATCAATAATCATTGAATTATTTGAATCTTTTAAATCATTTGAATCTTTAAAATTTTCATGAATCTCTAATGTATTATTCAATAAAAAGAATAATAATGATATAAAAATAATAATTCCTATAATTAAATACATATATTATAAATAAAGATAATAATTTATATATTTTAATTGAGTATTAAGAAAATAAATTAGAATTACAGTTATTTTTATTTATATTGTTATAGAATGTTTCCTCATCTTCTTCTTCCATCTCTATTACCATATTTGATTCTTTATCTGAACTATGAATCTCCAAATAAGGAAGAATAGATATGATACTATGTTCATCTAGGTGAATCGTATTATTTGAACTATGATTCGTATTATTTTTTCTCTTTTTTTTAACGCTATTTGTAATCTCTTTTGTACTGTCTTTTATTTTTTTAGTTAATACTTTATTTTCTTTGACTTCCTCCTTCATTTTTTTTAAATCTTCTTTTAATACATTTAAACCCAGTTTTCTATATTTAATTACATTATCCCAAAAATCTCTGAATTGTGGAATTACACTTTGAAACCATTCCTGATTTCTATATATAGGAATACATGAAACTTTCTCCAAATACCAATAGCAGATATATGACAACTCAACCGCACTCTTTTCATTCTCTTTTTTTAATGTATCTATTTTCCAATGATTTGTTTTTTCTTCATTTAATCCTAATGGAGAATACACAAAATAATAACTTTTATCAGATCTTCTAAAAAGTTCAATAATTACACCCTTTTCATGTCCATGTTTATTCAAAAATGTATTTCCATTATAATTATCTTCAAAATATTCATTCTTATTTGAATACTCTTTAATACAGCATTCTAAAAAATCACATCTTTCTAAATCACACACTTCCAATTGTCCCTGAACTTGGCACCAATAATAGGGAGGAATAACACCCGTAATTTCCCTCTTTGGAGGACACTTAATCTCTACCATAATTCCATCTTCTGTTATTCCATCTGGTGATGCACCTAAATAGTCTATATATGGATGACGAATACATCCAAATTCAATGACTTTCTCTTGATTTCGATATTCATATATCATACATGCAACTGGTTCATATTTTTGTCCCCATGCCATATTGTCATTTCCTCTAAATGGTTGAACATCTCCGCATTTTTCCAATAAAATCTGGTCTATTTTTTGATATGGATTCATCCCCAATATAGAACCCCAATTGGATGCAGTAACTAAATCATTTCTGAAAAGATACCACTCTTCTGAACGTTGTACAGGTTGGGGTAATCCTGATAAATATATGACCTGTTTTCTCAAATATTCCTGTTTTAATACAGAATGTTTTGTTATATCTTTATTTAATATAAATTCTAATGTAATGTTTTTTGTATCATTCGTGTCTTTTACCTCTCTCATGTCTTTTTCATTTCTTATTGGTTCTATTGTTATATTATCCATTCGTAGTCAATTATTCGCAGTTAGTTATTCCTAGTCAATTATTCGTAGTCAATTCTATTATATTATAATTACTATTCATTATTTTAAACCCTTTACTATGGTTATCATATATAAATATTAAGTATCATTCAAATATATCATTCATTATATTTTCATTTATATTTATTATAGTATTGAATCTAGACTAAAATGAATGTATTTCTTACAAAGATTCTATTCTTAATCAATATGGTTTTCAAGATAAATATAGTCTCTAAATTATAAAATTATAATTCAATAATACATAAATAATACAAATTGTTCAAATATTTTATAATTGTTCAAATGTTCCAAAAAATAACAATCATTTTTCATCGAAGTTTATTATACTTATCATAAAAAACATATTCTATTTTTGATTCTAAAAATGGAAGTTCATGATAATGAATGATACTATTTAGATAATTATATGAAGATATTATTTCATCATAATTTTTTTTTATTGTAGAGATATCTACAAGTGGCAATCTGTAAATATATTTTTTTGTATCATTATGGATATATATTTCCAACATAACATACTTCGTCTGTATATGTGAAATACAGATTAAAGAATTAAATTCTTTTCGAAAATCTTTTATTTTTTTTAATATTTTATCATTCATTACTATTCCTTTTTCTATATATATATAGAAAAAGAAGTATGTTTTAATAATAATATCTAATATATCATCATTGATTGTATTCTGAAAAATGACCGAATCAGATAGTGAAACTTCTTCAACTTTATTTATTTTATTTTCAATTATAGGTAATGAATTATCTTCCTCTTCCATGATATTTATTTTTCTTTTCTCAATAAACTCATCTGGATATTTTTCTATATCCGAACTCAGATGATTACCCATTTTTTTTACATATAATATTATATGAATACCTGCAATACTTGATGCAATACTTGATGCAATACTTGATGCAATACTTGGTGCAATACTTGATGCAATATACTCCATGTAATATACTCCTTGTAATTCCCTCATTAAAAAATCTTCATTTTTTATTACAGTGATTAGTCCCCCTCAATATCATATTCACTCATGTCTCCGTAATCAACATCTTCTTTAATCCCTCTAGACATTGTATCTTCAATTTCTTTTCTGTATAATGCATCCTCAACTAACTCTTTATCACTTACTTTTTCACCATACTGTTCTATTTCATATACGTCCTCTACTCCATCCCTCCCATCCCCCGAACTTTTCAAATATTCATTCGTCTCTTCCGTTATTTCTCCACTTAATTCTTCCCGTGTATTTTCATTACTATAATAAATATCTTTCGATTTTTTATAAAATCTACTTTTATATTCATAGGATTTATAAATTAATTCCTGATTTATTTTATCACTTTCATCCTCTTTCATAAACTCTTTCTCTTCATACATCTCCTCAAATATCATTTTTATAAATTCCGACATATATATAAGTTTTTTATTAATCTGTTTCCTTACTTTCTCATAACGTGTATTCATCTGATTATTATCCATGCTTTTATCTAACTCTAGTAATTTACTTAATTCTAATATAAATATATATAAACATACATGATATGCATCATTATAATGAAAGTCGCTGTATTCCACAATTTTATTCGTATTTTTATCAAATTTATGTTCTGACCCAAAAATAGAATTCATTTGTTTTACTGAAATATCGATTTCAATATTTGAGAAATAGTTCTGAACAGTTGGAGACATAAATATTTCAATCTTCTTCGTTTCTTTTTCCTTTTCTTCATATATAAACTTTTGTTCCTCTAAGTCTACTTTTTTATCTAATTTCTTGATTTGAATCTTATTTACATATCCATTTTTAATAATAGATAAATAACGATTTAAATCAATATATTTCTTTTTAATATAATTGATACTATCATTTCGATTTAAAAAACTATCTCCTAGATGAAGAAGTAGATTTTCATATTTTTCAATAAAATTTCGATCGGATATTTTCAAAATATCATGAACCGTTTTTACTAATATTCGAACAATTTTATCTAATTTCTCATAACTATCTCTTTTAATATATTGTAAATCATCTGGTGTAAATGTATCCGTTGAACTCATCGTTTTATTTGAGGGATATATCATATAATTATTTAATTGAATTTCATTTAATAAATTATGGTATTCCTCTACGGTATAGGAGCGATTTATAATGGCATCCTTACTTATGCCCGTTTTAATATCAATGATCTCTCCATTACCATCTTCCACATACTCTCTCATAGTTCCCTTATATATTCCACTATCTACATATTTTTCAAAATAAAGTTGAATCATTTCGGGTGATCCCGTATTTACTATAAATTGATTATCCAAAAAGAATTTATGATTTCCAGTATGAATAAAAGAATGATATGTACTCCCCAAAAGTACAGTCAATAATAAGTCATTTAATTTATAAGTATCCTGAATATACTCCGTTAGTGGTTCATCTGTTTCCTTTTTAATAAATGAATAATAATCCAAATATTCAGTTCCAAATTCTGAACAACATGAATTTTCAATCACAAAACCATCTAATCTTGGATTTTTTAGAATTACACTTTCAATAATTTCTTGAATACGCATCGCGAGGTATATCGAACGTTTCAATAGCTGAGTTTTATAATCCAATTTATTTTCATTCAAATCTTTCTCATTGACATTATAAAATTCGATATCCTTTTTATCTTCCTTATTTTCAACTGTAAAAGATGCAACATCTCGAGTTGAAATATATGTTTCTCTTTCTTTAAATTTCTTTTTAATTAAACTTTTCTGTAAAAATTCTTCATATGTATCTCTTATACTATTTTTAAAAATATCATAACTCTTCTTTTTCTCTCTTACTATCACATAATTTAACTCATCGAATATACAAGCCATATATTCAATCCCTTTCTCTCCATCAAAACTTTCAAATACACATACTCCTCCTCCAGTTTTCATCAATGGAGGTATAGATGTCTGAATGGAAATTAAATATCTCGCAAATAGTATGGACCCCTTTCTTAATTTATAATATCTTTCATATGGTTCTTTGAAATCCCGTTTTTCAATATCTTCTTTCGAATATCCCATATCTTTTAATTTCTTCTCTTCTCTTCTTTTATAAATTGGAAATGGAACGATCATTTTTATTTTTTGAATACAATCTATCAATAATTCAATAAATGATATATTCTTAATTTTAATTCCTACTTTTGGAAATAAATTGGTTTGAATAAATCTACATAATTCTAATGTTTCTATAATATCTTCTTGACTTAATCCATATTCAAATAAAAGATTCTCAAAATCTTTATCATCACATGATATTTCTATTTTTGAATCTTGAATCAGTTGTTGAATATTAATATCTTCTATTTCTGTACTTGTTGTATCCCATATTTCTCTACTTTTTATGAATTGACCACTCTCATAAAATCCTTCCACTTCATCATATTTCTCACGGAATAAATATTCCCCGCATTTTTTACATGATATCTCATTTCGATCTACCTCTCCGCTATCTCCATAACTCGATATTACTTTCTGTATGATATACGAACGTTTTTCAGTATCCATTGTATCTTCTAATTGTTTTAAGAGATGATAATGACTACAAAAATGTATAGGCACTTTATATTTTTTTGAATAGTAATTATCTCCTATAAATATACCATCTTTATCTAACCAATCATATATATATTGATTTTGAATGAATTTATTTTTTATTTTGAATATACTATTATATAATTTATCTACTAGAGAATCTTTTTTCTCTTTTTCTATTTCATTTTCCGTTTCTATTTCCGTTTCTATTTCCGTTTCTATTTCCGTTTCCTCTTTTATATCTTTTTTTTTTTTTTTTTTTTTGTTTTTTTTTTTTTTTTTTTTTTTTTTTTTTTTTTTTTTTTTTTCCGCTGGTCCCGTCCTTGAGGCTGCCGGCCCCCGGCCTGCGCGCCCCGCCCGCCCTCGTTTTTGCGCTTTTTTTTTTTTTTTTTTT
>Ga0136644_10002700_pt1 | contig 13429 bp, 8 predicted proteins | sample C_130820_EF_Meta_FD_94780 | JGI IMG/M metagenome (GOLD analysis project Ga0136644, IMG submission 94780) | Freshwater microbial communities from Lake Croche, Canada to study carbon cycling - C_130820_EF_MetaG (v2) (version 2) | ecosystem: Environmental > Aquatic > Freshwater > Lake | place: Lake... | reverse complement strand
CGAAGACGCAGTTGCCCGCGCGGTGGGCGAGGCGCGCGCCATCGTCGAAGAGCTTCGTCTGTACGATGAGGCTCTCTACAACAAGCCGCGTTGGTTGGTGCTGAATAAGCTTGATGTGGTCACAGACCCCGACGCCGTTAAAAAGCGTTTCTGTAAAGAATATAAATGGAAGGGTCCGGTCTTTGCGATCTCGGCCTTATCGGGCGACGGTACGCAACAGCTGATCTGGGATCTGCAAAACGCCATCGACGCCTATCGCCAAGAAGACAACATCGCCGAAGATTTAGCCGACGGCACTTTTGTGGCCGAAGACCCACGCTTTGATGACACCCGCAGCGCGCCTGATACACAACCCACTACGCCCAAAGAATAAATCACCTTTAAACGTTTATTCAATTTTCGATGACGTCCACCTCTGCAGCCCATTCTCAATCACCATCCGTCATCGCCTTAGCCTCACGGTTGGTGGCAAAAGTCGGTTCGTCACTGGTCACCAATGACGGTCAAGGTATCGATCGCGAGGCCGTCGCGCACTGGGCCAGTCAAATCGCGGCCCTTAGGTCGCAGGGCAAACAAGTGGTGCTGGTATCGAGCGGTGCGATCGCCGAAGGTATGGCGCGCCTGGGTTGGGCTAAACGGCCGACCTTGATGCACGAACTTCAAGCCGCCGCCGCCGTGGGCCAAATGGGCTTAGCGCAAGCCTACGAAGTCGCTTTTGCGAAACACAATCTACGTACTGCTCAGGTTTTGCTCACGCACGAAGATTTAGCCAATCGCCAGCGCTACCTGAACGCACGCTCAACCCTTTTTGCGCTGCTGCGCTTAGGCGTGGTGCCCATCGTAAATGAAAACGATACGGTCGCCACCGAAGAAATCGCCGTGGGTGACAACGATACGCTTGGCGCGCTGGTCACCAACCTGATCGAAGCCGATGCCTTAATCATTTTGACCGATCAACGCGGCTTGTATGACTCAGACCCTCGTCAAAATCCCAATGCTGTATTTGTGTCGCATGGGCTAGCTGGCGATGCCTCACTTGAAGCCATGGCGGGCAGCACCGGCGGAGGCTTAGGTAAGGGGGGCATGCTGACCAAAATCCTGGCGGCCAAACGGGCAGCACGCAGTGGCGCACATACCGTCATCGCCTCGGGACGCGAACCTGATGTGTTGGTGCGCTTAGCGCAAGGCGAGTGTATTGGCTCTGAACTTAGGGCCGAACTACCCGTGCTTTCGGCGCGCAAGCAATGGATGGCCGACCACCTACGCCTGCGCGGCAAACTCGTGCTCGACGCAGGCGCGATCAAGGCCCTCGTACTCGAGGGTAAAAGCCTGTTGCCGGTGGGCGTGCGTGCGGTTGACGGTGAATTTGGGCCAGGTGATGTCGTGGCATGCGTAGATGCTGCGGGCAAAGAGTGCGCCCGCGGCTTGGTCAATTACTCGGCAGCAGACACTCGGCGGATCATGGGCCAGCCCTCGGCGCAGATCGCGGATATTTTGGGCGTGATGCCCGAAAGTGAATTGATGCACCGCGACAATTTAATCATCCTCGACTGATCGCCGGCAACGTATCAAGTCACTATTCGTCATTTATGCCGCTTTGTGCTTTCGCTTATTGTTTGTCTCGCCTATGTTTACCCCGCTGATTGAACCCAAACAGCCACGGCACAAGCAGGCTCATTTTCCCGTCGACCGCCAGATCTCCCCATCGGGCACAGGGTCAACGTGTCAAATTCTCAAAGACGTCCTATACTCGCAATCATTATGCGGGGGTACTTGGTTCGTCATAAGCCAGGTTGAGAGAGTCCCTTCGTACCAGTACGGATAATGCCGAAGCTGGGAGCGCTTTCCGACCTGGTCGGAATCCATCCCGATTCGGCTCCAATTAAAAAAAAGCGGAGCCCTTCAATGAATGCCACCCCAAAATTTTTAGCTGCCACTGCTGAAGTTGATGCAGCTGCGGTTGCGCCTTTGCCAAAGTCGCGCAAAGTGTATGAGATCGGTTCGCGCCCAGACATTCGTGTGCCGTTTCGCGAGATCGAGCAAGAAGATACCTCAACCTCGTTTGGTGGTGAAAAAAATCCGCCACTCACGGTCTATGACTGCAGCGGCCCTTACTCTGACCCCGCAGTCAAAATTGATATTCGTCGTGGCTTGCCAGACATGCGTCGGGCCTGGATCGAAGAGCGCGGCGATACAGAATTGCTTGCCGGCCCAAGTAGCGTTTACGGCCAAGAGCGTTTAGTTGATCCGAAGCTCACCGCCTTGCGTTTTGATTTGCAACGTCATCCACGCCGTGCCAAAGCTGGCGCTAACGTATCGCAAATGCACTACGCGCGTCGCGGCATCATTACGCCTGAGATGGAATTCGTATCGATTCGCGAAAACCTGCGCCGCGAACAATACATTGAAAGCCTGCGCGCCACCGGCCCAGAAGGTGAAAAAATGGCGCGCCGCATGTTGCGTCAGCACCCGGGCGAATCCTTTGGTGCGTCGATCCCCAGCACCATGACACCCGAATTTGTGCGCTCTGAGGTTGCACGTGGTCGCGCCGTCATTCCTCTCAATATTAATCATCCTGAAGTTGAACCCATGGCGATCGGGCGCAACTTTTTGGTCAAGATTAATGCCAACATCGGTAACTCGGCCGTGAGTTCGAGTATTGCTGAAGAAGTTGAAAAAATGACCTGGTCGATTCGTTGGGGTGGCGACACCGTCATGGATCTCTCAACGGGCAAAAATATTCATGAGACGCGCGAATGGATTTTGCGTAACTCACCGGTGCCGATTGGCACCGTGCCAATTTACCAAGCGCTTGAAAAAGTCAACGGCAAAGCCGAAGACTTAACTTGGGAAATCTTTCGTGACACGCTCATCGAGCAGGCTGAGCAAGGCGTGGACTACTTCACGATTCATGCAGGCGTGCGTTTGCCCTTCATCCCGATGACCGCCGATCGCATGACCGGTATCGTGTCGCGCGGCGGCTCGATCATGGCAAAGTGGTGCTTAGCGCATCACAAAGAAAGCTTCTTGTACGAGCGCTTTGAAGAAATCTGCGAAATCATGAAAGCCTATGATGTGTGCTTTTCGCTTGGTGATGGCTTGCGCCCAGGTTCTGGCTTTGACGCTAATGACGAGGCACAGTTTGCTGAATTGAAAACCTTGGGCGAACTTACCAAAGTGGCCTGGAAGCACGACGTGCAGGTGATGATCGAAGGCCCAGGCCACGTGCCGATGCAATTGATCAAAGAAAATATGGATATGCAGCTCAAGCACTGCGACGAAGCGCCCTTCTATACCCTGGGCCCTTTGACCACCGATATTGCACCAGGCTACGACCACATTACGTCTGGCATTGGCGCGGCCCTGATCGGCTGGTATGGCACCGCCATGCTCTGCTACGTCACACCCAAAGAGCACCTAGGCTTGCCCAATAAAAAGGATGTCAAAGACGGCATCATCACCTACAAGATCGCAGCGCACGCTGCGGATCTGGCCAAAGGTCACCCGGGTGCCGCGATTCGTGACAACGCTTTATCAAAGGCGCGCTTTGAGTTTCGGTGGGATGATCAGTTCAATCTTGGACTAGATCCTGACACCGCCAAAGACTTTCATGACGAGACCTTGCCTAAAGACTCAATGAAAGTGGCGCATTTTTGCTCAATGTGCGGCCCGCACTTTTGCAGTATGAAAATTACGCAAGACGTACGCGATTACGCTAAAAAACTAGGCGTCGAGAACGATGCGGCACTGAAGGCGGGCATGCAAGAAAAAGCGATTGAGTTTGTGAAAAAAGGTTCTGAGATATATCACAAAACTTAAGAGCTTTGTGCTTTCAAATGCGGATGCTCAAAAGCGAACGATCAAGCCCTGCGACAAGCAGGGCTTGATCGTTTAAGCCTAATGACAACTTCTCGCCTGCCACTCCTAGACGCCATGAAAGGCCTTGGCTGCCTGGCCATTGTGTTTCATCATCTCGCGGTGTATGGGCCAATGTCTGATGTGGTGCGTGGCGATTTCCCTGCCATCATCAGTGGGCTTGAGATCTATGCGCGGCTTGCCGTGCAAATGTTTTTTGTACTGGCGGGTTTTTTAGTTGCCGCTCAACTTGCACCCGAGGGGCAACCTTCCGCCTCTTTAACGACTTCGCCGTTGGGTTTGATCTTTAAACGATACCGTCGCTTAATCACACCTTTTTTATTTGCGATTGCCTGCGCGATCTTGATCACCGCGATCGTCAGGCCCTGGTTTGTGCATGACTCGCTTTCCGCGCCGCCAAGCCTTGCACAACTACTTGCGCACGCCTTGTTAGTGCACGACCTCGGCGGGGTTGAAGCCTTATCGGCGGGCGTCTGGTATGTGGCGATTGATTTTCAGCTGTTTATATTGACCGTCTTGCTCACGGCCTTGAGCGCGCGCGCAGCACCCGACTGGCGCTGGGTGTTTCCGGCGCTAATCATCGGTTTGGCCGCAAGTTCACTGTGGGTGATTAATCGTTACGATCGATACGAAGACTATGCGCCCTACTTTTTTGGCGCCTATGCGTTGGGGATGCTGGCCTTTTGGTCAACGCGCAAAAGCGTAGGTGGCGTTCTATTGCTCACCATCGCCACGCTTGGCATTGTGGCGTTGTGGCTTGAGCATCGCAATCCAATCGTCGTGGCACTGGCAACGGCACTCATTGTCGCCATCGCGGGCCAACGCGGCTGGCTCGCTCAGTGGCCACGCACGGGTCTGTTGACGTGGCTAGGTCAGCGCTCATATTCAATTTTTTTGATCCACTATGGCTTTGTCATTGGCATGAACGCACTATGGGCGCGGTTGTTTCCAACCGGGGTTCTCGTCAACGCTCTAGGCATGATGCTTGCGGTCTTGATCTCGGTTGGCGCCGGCGCACTTTTGTACCGTTACGTTGAGAGCCAACCCAATGCGCTTGGCCGCAATCGGGTCACGACGGTGTTAGGTGCCGCAGTCGCGACTGCTTTTTTACTTGAAACGCTTGCTTGGTGACGGCCTGCGTCTGAACAGTAGCGCGTTTCGCCTCAACCCAAATTGGGTGCCAAGGTTCTTTTCACGTCTTTTTCAGTGCGCCCGGTGCGCTTCACATAATCCGCCACCTGATCGTCGCCGATGATGCCCACACTAAAGTACTGCGATTGTGGATGGCTAAAATAAAATCCTGAGACGCTGGCGGCTGGATGCATGGCGTAGCTTTCTGTCAGCATCATGCCAATATCTGCACCATCAAGCACTTCAAACATTTCACGTTTGACCACGTGCTCTGGGCAGGCCGGGTAACCCGGCGCGGGTCGTATCCCTTGATACGCTTCTTTGATCATTTGCGCGTTGGTCAAGGATTCGTCAGGTACATAGCCCCAAATGTCTTTACGCACACGCGCGTGCAGCGCCTCGGCAAACGCCTCGGCCAAGCGATCGGCCAGTGACTTAAACATGATGGCCGAATAATCATCATTGGCACGTTCAAACTCTTGTTCTTTTTTCTCGATGCCCAACCCAGCCGTGACGGCAAACAAACCGATGTAATCCACCACACCAGAATCTTTAGGCGCGATAAAGTCAGCCAAACATTTGTTTTCGACGCCCTCGCGCTTGATACCCTGCTGCCGTAAACCGCGCCAGGTAAACAATACTTTTTCGCGGGTTTCATCTGTGTAGATTTCGATATCGTCGTCATTGACGGTGTTCGCAGGGTAAAACGCCACTGCGCCATTCGCAGTGAGCCAACGGCCATCCACGATTCGCTTTAGCATCGCCTGGCCATCGGCCAACACCTCGCGCGCCTGTTCACCCACCACCTTGTCATCTAAGATCGCTGGATATTGACCGAACAAACTCCAAGTTTGAAAAAACGGTGTCCAATCGATATAACTGGCCAGCTCGGCTAAGTCGAAATTTTTAAAAGTACGACGACCAATAAACTTCGGGCGTGGCGGGGTGTAGCCCGCCCAATCAATTGATGACTTTGCCGCACGCGCATCCACCAACGACATGAGCGGTGTCACTTTGCGCGCAGCATGGCGACGACGTACGTCTTCGTATTCAACCGCAAGCTCTTCTAGGTAGGTATTAGCGGTTTCAGAAACCAGATTTTGCGCAACCCCTACCGAGCGACTGGCATCGGGTACATAAATCACGGGGCCTTCGTAATGCGGGGCAATTTTGACAGCCGTATGCACACGGCTTGTGGTTGCGCCACCAATCATCAACGGGATCTTACGGCTGCGAAAATATTCGTCGCGCTGCATTTCGCTAGCAACGTAGGCCATCTCTTCGAGGCTAGGCGTGATCAAACCCGAGAGGCCAACGATATCAGCCTTTTCGGCTTTGGCGCGCGCCAAGATTTCGGCAGCGGGCACCATCACGCCCATGTTGACGACTTCGAAGTTATTGCACTGAAGCACCACAGTGACGATGTTTTTACCAATATCGTGCACGTCACCCTTGACGGTGGCGATCACGATTTTGCCTTTTGCACGTACGTCACCACCGGCCGCCTCGATGAGCTTTTTTTCAGCTTCAATAAACGGTATCAAATGCCCGACAGCCTGCTTCATGACGCGGGCAGATTTCACCACCTGCGGCAAAAACATTTTGCCTTCGCCAAACAAATCGCCCACGATGTTCATGCCATCCATGAGCGGGCCTTCGATCACCTCGATCGGGCGCCCGTTTCGATCGGCAATCTGTTGACGGATTTCTTCGGTATCTTCGACAATAAACTGCGTCATGCCATGCACCATGGCATGGGCCAGACGCTTATCCACCGACTGCTGACGCCACGCAAGATCTTCTTCGCGCTTAATGCCGTTGCCTTTAAAGTTTTCGGCAAATTCGACCAAGCGCTCAGTTGGCGTGCGCGTATCGTTTGGATCTTTTTTGCCCAGCGCTTGAGTTTTATCCACGATCAAGCACCACGTCCTCAACTAATTCGCGTAACACGGGATCGATGTTGGCGTATACGCCTAACTGGCCCGCGTTGACAATCCCCATTGTCATCCCTTCGCGGATGGCGTGATACAAAAACACTGTGTGGATGGCCTCGCGGATCGGCTCGTTGCCTCTGAACGAGAAACTGACGTTTGAAACGCCTCCCGAGATTCGTGCGTGGGGCAGATTCTCGCGAATCCATTTTGTGGCTTCAATGAAATCGACGGCGTAATGATTGTGTTCGTCAATGCCGGTGGCAATGGCAAACACGTTCGGATCAAAAATAATATCTTCTGGTGGGAACCCAACTTTTTCGATTAACAAGTTGTAGGCGCGCGTACAGATCAGCTTGCGGCGCTCAAGGCTGTCGGCCTGACCTTGTTCGTCAAACGCCATGACGACTGCGGCCGCACCGTACAAGCGACATAACCGCGCCTGTTTCAAGAACTGTTCTTCGCCTTCTTTTAGCGAGATTGAATTCACAATCGATTTGCCTTGTACGCACTTCAGGCCCGTTTCAATCACAGACCATTTTGAGCTGTCGATCATCACGGGCACGCGAGCAATGTCGGGCTCAGAGGCGATCATGTTCAAAAAACGATGCATGCACGCCACTGAATCAAGCATGGCTTCATCCATGTTGATATCAATAATTTGCGCGCCATTTTCGACTTGCTGACGCGCGACGGCCACGGCTTCGTCGTATTTTTCTTCGCGGATCAGGCGGGCAAAGGCCTTACTGCCCGTGACGTTTGCACGCTCACCGACGTTGACGAATAAAGAGTCATCATCGATATTTAAAGACTCAAGGCCTGACAGGCGCGTTTTTACCGGGATATCAGGTACGACGCGAATGGGTAAGGATCGTACTTTTTCAGCAATCGCTTGGATATGCTCGGGTGTCGTGCCGCAACAACCACCCGCCATATTGACCAACCCAGCTCGCGCAAATTCTTCGAGCAAGGCTGAAGTATCGGCCGGCGTTTCGTCAAAGCCCGTATCGCTCATGGGGTTGGGCAAACCCGCATTCGGATACACACAAACATAGGTGTCACAAATTTTTGCCAGCTCGGCAATGTAAGGGCGCATCAGCGCGGCACCGAGTGCACAATTCAAACCGATTGTGATGGGGCGCGCGTGACGAACAGAATTCCAGAACCCCTCAACGGTTTGCCCCGACAAGATCCGCCCCGAAGCGTCGGTGACGGTACCCGAGATCATCACAGGCAGGCGTTCGTTGCGCGCCTCAAAAACTTCTTCGACAGCAAAGATCGCGGCCTTGGCGTTGAGCGTATCGAAAATAGTTTCGATCAAAATGAGATCGACCCCGCCATCAAGCAAACCGTTGAGCTGCTCGATGTACGCCACACGTAACTCATCAAAGGTGACGTTGCGGGCGCCCGGATCGTTGACATCGGGCGAGATCGAAGCGGTTTTAGGCTGAGGGCCTAAGGCGCCTGCGACAAAGCGTGGATGCTCGGGCGTGCTGTAGGCATCGCAGGCAATTCGTGCCAGGCGAGCCGATTCAATATTTTGCTCGTAAGCGAGCTCGGCTAACTCGTAATCCCCTTGCGCAATGGTGGTCGCACCAAAGGTATTGGTTTCGATCACGTCGCAGCCAGCAGCCAAATACTCTTTGTGGATCGCCAGGATGATGTCGGGGCGTGTCAGCGAGAGCAACTCGTTGTTACCCTTGACATCTTTACCATGCGCCGCAAAACGCTCTGAGCGAAAGTCAGCCTCTGAGAGTTTGTATTGCTGAATCATGGTGCCCATGGCACCATCAAGAATCATGATGCGGGTACCAAGCGCGCGCGCAAAGTCGGCGCCACGGGTGTAGCTTGCTATCGGAAACGGAAGTTTAGGGTAAGTCATCACGAGGCTAAAAATAGGAGTGACGATGCAAAGTGGGGCGGCACCGGGTTTGAAGCGCAAGCAAACGGCTGCACTTAAAACTAAAAACTAAACTTAAACAACAGAACACAACGGAAAGCGCATCGTGCACTCAACTTGGCTCAGGCCTGACCAGAAGCCTCTTTACTGACCAGTCAGTTTACCAAAAACACCGTGGTGTAACATCAGCCGCAGAATTGGTGCTTTCGATGCAAGAGTGCGTACTGCTTAGAGTTTACGCACCGCGTTGGGAAAGTTAAACGGGAAACAGGGAAACATGTCGCAAGACGGTTGTGCCTGTGCTGCCCCCGCAACGGTCAACGCCAGGGTTTATCAATTAAACCTTGGCGCCAGCCCGATACCGGCCAGTTTAAGCAAAGACCAAGACCCGTAAGGGTATTGATTCTTTTTGAACGTTCAAGGCCTGCGGGGACGCAAGCCATTACGAGGTATCACTGATGCAATTCTTCACCTATCGGCTCAGCGCCGCTGCTGCGGCCTTGGCCGTCACCTTCAGCGCGTTTGGGCAAAGCCAGCCCTCAACACCCACTTCGACAAGCACCGGGACGGATGCGGCCAAAATACCTACCGAAGCGTCTGCAGGCGAACTAAAGCTTGGGCCCACCCCACAACTGGCCACCATCGTGGTCACCCCAGGGCGCACCGCCGAACCATTGGGCGAAACGCTCGGCGACAACAGCGTGATCAGTCGCGATGACCTTGACACGCTACCCAACGGTACGCTGGCTGACGCCCTGGTGCGCGAACACGGCATCGAAGCGCTGAACTATGGGGGCCCGCAATCACAAAGCAGCATCAATATCCGCGGCACCAATAGCAACCAGTCACTGATTCTGATCGACGGGCTACGCGTCAATAGCGCCACCTCAGGCAACGCCCCCTTGAACGCGATCCCGCTCAATAGCATCGAACGCGTTGAGATCGTGCGTGGCGCCGCAAGCAGTCTGTACGGCGCCGATGCCATTGGCGGTGTGGTAAACGTCATCACACGAGGCGATCAAGACCGGCCGTTTTCAGCCTTTGCCAACGCCGGGGTCGGCAGCTACGGCACCACGCAGTATGACGCGGGCTTGTCAGGCGCGACTGATGGTTGGGTGTATAGCTTGTTTGGCGGCTATGGGCAGAGCGGCGGCACCAACGCCACCAAGCCGGGCAATTATTCTTACAACCCCGACAAAGACTCGTACTACCGCAGCAACGTCGGCGGCACCTTAGGTTATACCTGGAAGCCGGGCCAAACACTCACGTTTCAAAGTTATCAATCAAGCGTCAATGCCGGCTACGATGCCGGCACGCCTTATTTCAACGACCGCGGCATCCAAACCGTAAGCACTAACATGCTAACGAGTAAAAACCGGGTATCTGACTTTTGGACCAGCACGCTACGCGCTGGCTTCACCAACGAGCGCTATCAGACGGTGAACGCGGGGGCTGAACTTGTGCCGACGAACCCGCTTGATGGCAAGCAACATTTTGCGACGCAGCAAGGACAATACTTGTGGCAAAACGACCTGAAGTTTTCACCGACTCAACTTGTATCCTTGGGTTATGAACGACTTGAACAAAGCGTCGATGGGACGCTTTCAAACGGCGACTACCCACAAGCCTCTTATGTGAACTATCAACAAACCTCAAGGTATACCAACTCGCTTTTCGGTATTTATCGCGGCACCTGGGGCCCACAGTCGGTGCAGGCAAGCGTGCGCAACGACAACAATTCACAGTACGGTAACTTTGTAACAGGCAGTCTGGTGTACGGGCTATCGCTAACACCGCAGTGGCGTGCCACGGTGGGGGCCAACACAGGTTTTCGTGCACCAAATTTTAATGAGCTTTACTGGCCCGTCACGCCTTTCTATGCCGGCAACCCGCTCTTGCAACCCGAGAAGTCACGCAATATCGAGATGGGGCTGAAATACTCGACTGAACAAACCCAATTAAGTCTGGTCGCGTATCGCAACGAGATCACGAACTTGATCTTGACTCAGCCGGTGGTGCCTGGTGATATTTACTCGCCCTACGCGCCGATCAATGTCGGACAAGCACTGATTCAAGGCGTCAGTCTGTTTGGTTCGCATCGGTTCACTACCGACACACAAGTGCGGGGTAGCCTGAACTGGCTTGACCCGCGCAATGCCGAGACCGGCGCCTTGTTACCTCAACGGGCGCAACAAGTTGCCAAACTCGCGCTAGATCAAGCCGTCTGGCGCGCCCGCTTGACTGCCGAGTGGTACGTCAGTAGCGAGCGCAAAGACACCATGTCTGGCGGCAGCCTGGGGGGCTATAGTTTACTTAACCTCATGGGGAGCTATCCCCTTCCTGGGGGCGCTGAAATGCAAGTGCGTTGGAACAACGTTTTTGGCAAGCAATACACCCTGATTCAGGGCTACAGCACCCTGGGCTCGAATGTGTTTGTCAACTTAGCGTGGCGGATGTAGCATCAGCCATCGAGTGTTTGTTGGACGAACGGTGTGATGCGCGCTTTCTCTTGTAAGGTCAGCTTTTTAGCTTGCTCTGTGTTGGCCTGCTGTACCTTGGCATTCGCGGCCAAGGCGGCTGACATCGAAGTGATCGATGACAGTGGCCGCGCAGTGCTGCTAAAAGGGCCGGCCCGTCGGGTGATCTCTCTATCACCCCACACCACCGAATTAATTTTTGCGGCAGGTGGCGGCGACAAACTTGTTGCGACCACAGAAGGCAGTAATTTTCCGGCTCAGGCTCTAGCTCTGCCCAAGCTTGGTGATCAACGTTCGCCCGACCCAGCGCGCATCGCCGCTTACAAGCCAGATTTAATTTTCGGCTGGCTCACCTCCGACCTTGACTCACTCACATCGTTGAACATACCAGTGTTCATCAGCACGCCAACCTCGCTCATCGAAATTGCAGACAGCATCGAAACCTTCGGGGTGCTTTTGGGTTCAGCTGGTGTTGCGCATGCAAGGGCTGATGCCCTACGCCAAAAGCTAGACGCATTGTCACGTGCGTCTGCTGGCAAGCGCGTGGTGCGTGTGTTGCTACAAGCCGGCGCCGAGCCTGAAAGTGCCTTAACGCGCGAGCATTTATTATCTGACGTGATCGCGCTGTGCGCAGGCAGCAACATCATCACAGAAGACGGCATAGGGGCTCCAAAGCCAAGCGTGGCCCAACTTGTCGCCAGAGCGCCTGAATTGGTCCTGATCGCGCGTACAAACTCAGGATCAGTACCCTTAGTGGATACCACCGGCGTCAAAGACTGGCAGGACGCAGGCTTACCCGCGGCGCGACTTGGTCGCGTGTTCATGATCGATGCCGATGCTGTGTTTAGATCTGGACCGCGCCTGATCGAAGCTGCAGAGACGATTTGTGAACTGATCGAGCAAAGCAGAAAATAGAACAGAGTGGGAACGATTCGTCTGCACGGGCCAGTCACGTTAAACTGTAACGAAGGCGGTCGGTTTGCGGCAAGCCGGCGCGCGCTAACTTAACGAAAGAACTATGAAAACAGACCTGTCTGATCCCTTGGTGATTGCCGGCAAAGCGTACCAATCGCGCCTGCTTGTTGGCACCGGCAAATACAAAGATTTTGCGCAAACTCGCGAGGCAATCGATGCCAGCGGTGCGCAAATTATTACGGTCGCTATTCGTCGCACCAACATCGGCCAAACTGCTGGTGAACCGAGCCTGCTTGAGTACCTACCGCCCAACCAATTCACGCTATTACCCAACACGGCGGGTTGCTATTCTGCTGACGAGGCCGTGCGTACACTTAGATTAGCGCGCGAACTGCTCGATGGACACACCTTAGTCAAGCTCGAAGTGCTCGGCGACCCGCACACCTTGTTTCCAAATATGCCCGAAACACTTGCGGCGGCCAAAACCTTAGTCGCCGACGGCTTTCACGTGATGGTCTATTGCACCGACGACCCAATTCAATGTCGCATGCTTGAAGACATCGGCTGCGTCGCAGTCATGCCGTTAGCCTCATTGATTGGCTCGGGCATGGGGATCTTGAACCCCTGGAACCTGCGTCTCATTATTGACCAGTCGAAGGTTCCTGTTTTGGTCGATGCGGGTGTGGGTACTGCCTCAGACGCCGCGATCGCCATGGAGCTAGGCTGCGATGGTGTTCTGATGAACACGGCGATTGCGGGTGCGCAAAACCCAGTGCTGATGGCAAGCGCCATGAACAAAGCCGTTGAGGCGGGTCGTGAGGCCTTTCGTGCTGGGCGCGTACCCCGCAAAACTTATCAGGCGGCACCAAGCTCACCCACGACGGGGCTCATCGCGCCCCTTGCTCCTCAGCACCAGACATGAGCGGCGACGCGCCCTTGCGGGCCATTCCAAACACTCTGACCATTGCAGGGATGGACCCCTCGGGCGGCGCAGGTATTTTGGCCGACATCAAAGCAATGAGTGCGTTGGGAGCCTATGGCTGTGCTGTCGTGGCTGCCTTAACCGCACAAAATCCTCCGGCGGTCACCGAGATTTCGCCCGTCAACCCGCAATTTGTTCGCGCGCAAATTGACACCTTGTTTGCCGATGTTGATATACACGCCGTCAAACTTGGCATGCTGGGGCAAACAGGCATCAT
>Ga0136644_10002699_pt1 | contig 13434 bp, 12 predicted proteins | sample C_130820_EF_Meta_FD_94780 | JGI IMG/M metagenome (GOLD analysis project Ga0136644, IMG submission 94780) | Freshwater microbial communities from Lake Croche, Canada to study carbon cycling - C_130820_EF_MetaG (v2) (version 2) | ecosystem: Environmental > Aquatic > Freshwater > Lake | place... | reverse complement strand
GGCTGCGCCGACCCCGATCCGGCGCAAAGGCGTCGATCACCGATCCGCCGCCGATCGTTCGCTGCGCTGCCGGATCGCGCAGCACGAAGCGGTCACCGAAGAGCGCCGCGACCGGCTGCTCCAGCACCAGTTGCACAAGCCCGCTGTCGCCGGGCTGCATCTGATGCGATTGCAGCAGCGCAAGCCGCGCATTCACCGCGGCCGAGCCGATATGGACCTGAACCGGAGCCAGGTGCGCGATCGCACGCGGATGGTCTGGGAGCAGCGACATCTGCGCATCAATGCGATTTGCCGGCGCATGCGCGCTGGGCGACAGCAGCCATTGACCGCGACCGACATCGGCATCGCGCAGATCGGTGCCGACGATATTGATCGCGCAGCGCTGGCCGGCTTGCGCCGACTCGGTCGCCCGGTTGTGGGCATGGATGCCGCGGACCCTGACCGACATGCCCAGCGGCGACACGATAAGTGAATCGCCGATGCCCACCCGGCCCGACAGGGCGGCACCGGTCACGACCAGCCCCGCACCCGACACCGAAAAGGATCGGTCGATCGCCAGCCGGAACGGCCCATCGCCGGCGCTTGCGGCCGACTCCTGCTGGGCCTGAGCGAGGTAGCTTCGCAAAGCGTCGATGCCGATCGACTGCGGCGTCTCGACTTCGAAGCGCCTGGCACCTGCAAACCGGCTGGCCTCGAGCAGCCCATCAATGTCGGCGATCGCCTGTGCTTTTTGCGCGTCCGAAGCCGGGCCGATTTTGGTCAGCACCACCGCCAGTCGACGGGCACCCAGCAACTCGAGGATCGCCAGGTGCTCACGGGTTTGCGGCATCGGTCCGTCGTCGGCTGCGATCACCAGCAGCGCCAGATCAATCGCGCTGATGCCGGCAAGCATATTGCGCACGAAGCGCTCATGGCCGGGCACATCCACAAAGCCCATCAGTTCGGAGCCACCGAAATCCGCATAGGCAAAGCCCAGATCGATCGTCAGGCCGCGGCGTTTTTCTTCCTCCAGCCGATCGGTGTCGACACCGGTCAGCGCCCGGATCAGGCTGGTCTTGCCGTGATCGACATGGCCTGCGGTGGCAACGATCATGATGTGGTGTGTGGCTCGAAGAGCCGGATGAAGGCGTCCTCGTCGTCGAGGCAGCGCAGGTCGAGCCACAGCGCGCCATCGCCCACCCGACCGATGACCGGTGTTGGCAGACTGCGCAGTTCGGCGGCCAACCGACCGAGCGCCGAGCCGGCTGCGCGCTTGGTCGCAAGCGGCTCGATGTGGAGCCCGAAACTCGGCAGGGTGTCGAGCGGCAGGGAGCCGCTGCCGATCTGGCTGTACATCGCGGCCACCGTCACCTTGGCCCGGGTTTGTGCCCGGGTTTCGAGCCAGCGCGCCACGACGGGTGCGACCCGCTGCGCCAGCGCTTCGATCGGTGGGGCAGGGCGGGCCAGCTGACGCAAGGCCGGAATGCGTTCGGCCAGGCGCTCGGGGTTGGCATAGAGGCGCAGGACGGCAGCGAGCGCGGCGATCGTGAGCTTGTCGCAGCGCATCGCCCGCTTGAGCGGATTGCGGCGGATCCGCTCGATCAGGTCGGTGCGTCCGACCAGCATGCCGGCCTGCGGTCCGCCGAGCAGCTTGTCGCCGCTGAAGGTGACCAGGTCGGCACCGTTGGCCAGAGCCTGCTCGGGCGTTGGCTCGGCGGGCAGGCCGAATCGGGTGAGATCGGTGAGCGTGCCGCTGCCCAGATCGATCACAAAGGGGATGCCGTGCGATCGTGCCAGCGCGGCGAGCTCCCGCTCATCGGGCTCGGCGGTAAAGCCTTCGATGCGGTAGTTGCTGGCATGCACTTTCATGATCAGTGCGGTTTGCGGCCCGATGGCCTCGGCGAAATCACGCAGATGGGTGCGATTGGTGGTGCCGACCTCGCGCAGGCGACAGCCGGCTCGCGACATGATGTCGGGCAGGCGAAAGGACCCGCCGAGCTCGATCAGTTCGCCGCGCGAAACAATCACTTCGCGTCGCAGCGCCAGGGCATTGAGGAGCAGCACCACCGCGGCTGCATTGTTGTTGACCACCGCTGCGGCCGGTGCGCCGGTCAGGCGACACAGCCACTGGGCGACATGGTCGTCGCGCTCGCCGCGCCGACCGGTCGCCAGATCGAATTCGAGATTCGAGGCGCCGCTGGCCACCCGTGCGATCGCCTCGAGCGCTTCCGGCGGCAGGGGGGCCCGACCGAGATTGGTATGCAGGACGGTGCCAGTCAGGTTCAGGACCGGCCGCAGCGAATCGGCCATCAGGGCCTGCAGTCGGGCGGTGATCGCTTCAACGAGATCGATGCTCGGGTCGGCATCGCGCGTCGCGAGTTGCGGGCGACTTGCGACGAGCACCTCGCGCACCACCGTCAGGACCAGGCTTCGGCCGTATGCCCGGACCAGTGCGGCGATCTCGGACTGCTTCATCAGCCGGTCGACCGAGGGCAGGCCGGCGCGGGCGTCACGCGCGGCACTGGCGACCGGGTTGCTCGAGACGCCGCTCACGCGCCCACCCCCTCGGGTCGGCGCGCGATCGGTTCAGCCCCCGCTGATCGAACGGATGATCTGATCGACCGCCGAGTCGGCGAGCGTGCGCAGCTCGGCGTCGCTGCGATCCTGGATCGGATGCTGCACGAACACCATGGCCGGATCAAAACCCAGCGACCGCGACTGCATCTGCGCGGCGAGAACGAATTCTGTTGACGCAACCCCGACTCCCGGAATGCCGCGACCTTCGAGATCCGCAATGTCATGCATACAGCACGACGTGCAGGATCCTCAGTCGGCCAGCCCTTCGACGACCAGATCGCATTCGGCTGCGATGGTCTGGGTGAGTGAGGTCGGCGCCGGACGGGTGAAGGTCGGCTTGCGATAGCGCTTGACCGCGACTCCGCGGGCCTGCAGCAGCTCGTCGACACGATCGAGGAACACATTGCCGCGGGCCTTCGAAATATCGAGGATGCCGACGGTCAGGCCGTCGAGGGCTGCCGGTCTGGCGAGCAGCGTGCGTGCCGCGGGCGAACGCTCGGCGGTCGGATCGAGCAGGATGCCTGGATCATTCATTCGGTGATCTCCTGGGTGACAGGGGTTGAGCCGACCGCGCCGGAGGCGGCCCAGCCGGCAACAACCGCCGAGAAAAGGCCGGCGGTGCCGCCGGCCCGGACGATGAGGATGCCGCCGGGACGAAACTTCGAGACCGTGGTGCCGGCCATTGACGGCGGCAGGCCTTCGGTGATGCCGCCGGCGCCCATGACCATGTCGTCGGCCGGCAGCTTCAGCAGGTCGATCAGCTCTTGAAGCAGACGGGCCTTCGACCAGCCGGCATCGATGAAGACCCGGGCGTGTTCGGGCGAGACGATCAGCAGCGCATCGCCTGCCATCGCCAGCTTCGGATGGTCGACCACCCGCATGCAGGCTGCGAAGGTGCGCGCGAGCGACTCGGGGGTGCGCGACTTCTGGTCGACGATGCCCTGCACGCCTTCACCGGCAAAAAGCGTCACGGTGGACGTACCGGGTGCGAAGCCGCGCTCGACCGACAGGGGCGCCCAGGCGCTGTCTTCGGCTTCGGCAAAGCAGAAGGTGTATTTGCCCGGTGTGCCGAGCGCCGACCGATCAATCTCACCGGGTCGTCCACCGCCCACGTTGCGGATGACCAGCTGCAGCGCACGCCCGATGCTGGCATTGGCGCGATTGCCCTGACCCAGGGCATTGGTGCCGGAGTTCATGCCGATGGCTCGGCTGACCGGCCCGTTGGCAATCACCACCGGCCCGCAGAACATGGTGGTGCACAGAATGCCGTGCATGCCGAACTCGTCGATCAGCGCGGCCTCGACCGCTGCCAGCACGATCGGCATGTACTCGGGTTTGCAGCCGGCCATGACCGCATTGATCGCCACTTTCTCGACGGTGCAGGGCGCCAGATCGGGCGGGATGCTGCCGAGGATCTCGTCGGGTGAGCGCGTCGTGCCGGCGAGCATGCGCAGCACGCGCTCGGGCGTGGGCGGCACAACCGGCAGACCGTCGGTCCAGCCGCGATCGAAACACGCTTCGAGCGGGTCCTCGGCGTCGCCGAGCGCAACCTGACGCGAATGAAAGCGCGCCTTGCCGAAGCGGATCGCCAGACGCTCGGCGATACCGGGCTCCAGGGTCATCGAGCCGCAGCCCGGGCGCAGCGCCGGCAGGTCGATGCCGAGCCGGTCGATACCGCTGACGCGCTGCCACTCGGCCCGATCCCAGCCATAGGTCCGGGCGACTTCCTTGCCGCCTTCGACACGGATCAGGGTCGGGACGATCTCGACATCGAGTCGATAGGAGTGTTCGAGATGCTCGTCATGCACGCTGCCCGCGATGCCCGCGCCGTAGTCGGGGTCATCCTGGCTGAACAGCCTGAATGCGGCAGCGCCGGCTGCCAGCCGCGGCAGCAGGGGCTCGACCAGCACGCAGGTCGGGCATTCGCGTTTGGCGACAAGGATCAGGCCGTCGGTGATGGCGCCAACCGGATCGCTGGTCTGAATCGATGGGGTGCTCATTGACGCATCCTCGAGTTCTGCACTGCCATGTGTTCTTGCCGTCTGTCGTTTCTGCCGTCTGTCTCCGAACCGAGTGTAACCTGTCCCTTCACTGCAGAAATTTGCCCGGTTGGTGACCCAGCGCCGGGATGCGACGCCTTTCAAACGGAGACAGACCATGAGCATTGCCGATCGCAGCGCCATCGAGGCGACCATTCAGACCTATTTCGACGGCCTCTACGAAGGCGATGCCGACAAACTCGGCAGTATCTTTCATGCGGCCAGCGCGCTGACCTGGGAGCAGGACGGCAAGATCATGGTGATGTCGCGCGACGCCTGGCTGCAGGTGGTCCGCGGCCGGCCGTCCTCCAAGGCCAACGATCTGGCCCGCGACGATGCCATCCTGATGATCGATCAGTCGGGCCCGACCACCGCCTTCGTCAAGGTGAAATGCCAGATCCCGCCGCGTTACTTCACCGATTACCTCAACCTGATCAAGGCCGAGGGGCGCTGGCAGATCGTGCAGAAGGTGTATGCCTTCGAGGTGAGGGCCTAGTCTGACTGGTTGGCCGGGCGGGCCTCAGTGTTGCGGCGTGGTGGGCCGGATCGTCTGGATCCGGGTGGCTGTCAGCCGGTCTTGCCGCGGCATGGTTGACGTGGCAATATTTGCCTATGCAATCAAAAAAGATCCGTTTTTACGGCAATAACCGGGATCAGATCGTCGAGAGTGTCGGCTACTCGCTGTGGCAGGTGGCGCTGGCAATGCGGCGTGAAACCGCTTCGCGGCTCTTGTCTCTCGGGCTGACCGAAGCCCAGTGGCGACCGCTCTGGATGCTCAAGGCGGGTCGGGCCGACACCGCTCAGGTTCTGGCGCGCTTGCTCGGCGTTGATGCCGGCGCCATGACACGGATGCTCGACCGGCTTGAGGCCAAGGGCCTGATCGAACGCGTTCGCAGTTTGACCGATCGGCGGGTGACCCAACTGCGCCTGACCGCAAGCGGCGAAGCGGCAACCGAAGGCCTGCCGGAAGTGGTCGCCGGGGTCAACAACGACTATCTCCTGGGCTTCAGCCGAGACGAGTTCGAGCAACTCAAGAGCCTGCTGGGACGCATGCGGGCCAACGGCCAGGCGCTGGCGCCGCTCGAGGGCGACGAGCCGCAGGCAGATCGGTGATGCCGCATCGGCGCAATCGCGAGCCATTGCCGGAGTCACCCTGCGCGGTCGAGGGAGCGAGCATCGGCCCGGGCCGATGCAGGCTGGTCATCATCATGCTGGCTCTGTTGCTCTCGGCCTGCATGTCCCAGGGTGATTCGACTCAGCGGCTTGGCCTGCTGCAGGCCGATGCGGTTGGTGCGGTCGCCTCGCCAGCCGACTGGCCGCCCGCCCGGTGGTGGGAGGCCTGGCGCGATCCCGAACTGTCTGCGCTGATCGACCAGGCCCTGGCCGGATCGCCTTCGATCAAGCGCGTCGAGGCCCGGCTCGATCAGTCGCGATCGGCCATGCAGAGCGCGCAGGCTGGGCGTCTTCCCACGGTCGCTTTGCGAGGCGAAGCGGCCGACACCCTCTATACCCAGAACGGCTTCTTTCCGCCGCCCTATGCCGGCAACCGCTACTGGAACAGTCACCTTGAATTTGCCGCAAGCTGGGAGCTCGATCTGTTTGGTCGCCAGCGCGCGGTGCTCGATTCTGCGATCGGTCAGTCGCATGCTGCGCAGGCCGATGCCCAGGCGGCGTCGGTGCTGCTTGCGGTCAATGTGGCCACCGGCTACATCAACCTGGCCCGATTGCTGGAGGCGCGCGCATTGGCGCTTGCGACCGTCGAGCAGCGGCGCAAGATCAACCGGCTGGTGCGTGACCGAAAGGCCGCCGGGCTTGATACCGCGATCGAGTTGCGCCAGTCGGAGGGCACGCTTGCGCAGGCCCAGTTCGACGTCCAGGTGCTCGATGACCTGATTGCCAGACAGCGTCATGCGCTGGCCGAACTGTGCGGACAGCGCCCTGATGCGCTCGCTGCGCTTTCACCGCGCCTGAACGCGCTGCCTGGCCTGGTCCTGCCTGACTTTCTGCCCGCCGACCTGCTCGGCCGCAGGGCCGATCTGGTGGCGCAGCGATGGCGTGTCGAGTCGACGCTGCGCGATGTCGATGCGGCCCGCGCGCAGTTCTATCCGAATGTGAATCTGATGGCCTTTGTCGGGCTGGCGAGTCTGGGCTACGCGAAGTTTTTCGATTCGAGCTCGTTCACCTATGGCGCGGGCCCGGCCATCCATCTGCCGATCTTCGATGGGGGTCGTCTGCGTGCCAATCTGCGATCCCAGGAGGCTGGTGTCGATGGCGCGATTGCCGCGTACAACGAGGCCTTGCTGCGCGCCGCGCGCGAGGTCGCCGACGAGGTCGGCTCGGCGCAGGCGATCAAGACTCAGGTTCGAACGCAGAACGAGGCGCTCGCTGCCGCCGAGTCGGCCTATGCGCTGGCCATGCAGCGATTCGGCGCGGGGCTGGTCAGTTACCTGACCGTGCTGTCGGCTGAATCGGCCGTGATTGCCCAGCGCCAGGCCAGTGTCGATCTGCGCGCGCGCCAGCTCAACACCGATATTGCGCTGGTACGCGCCCTGGGCGGCGGTTTTGTCGGCGCCGGGCCTGCCTTGGACACCTCCCTTTCTGCAAGTCGACCATGAGTCAAACCGCCAATTCCGCCGAGCAATACACATCGCTGGTCCGCAGCAATCGCACTGCGCTGATGGCGCTGGTGATCGGGGTGATGCTGGCCCTGGGTGCGGCCTGGGGCCTTTACTGGATGAGCGCCTTGCGCGGCTTCGAGTCGACTGACAATGCCTATGTGCAGGCGCCGGTCGTGCAGATCACGCCACAGGCGGCAGGCACCGTCATTGCGGTGCTGGCGGACGACACCGACGTCGTGACGTCGGGCCAGCCGCTGGTGCGTCTGGACCCGGCCGATGCCCAGCTCGCGCTGTCGCGCGCCGAGGCGCAGCTCGGCCAGACGGTTCGCGAGGTCAGTACGCTCTTTGCCAACAATGCCGCGCTCGCCGCCAGCGTGTCGCTGCGGGTGTCCGATGAAGCACGCCTGCAGGTCGAGCTCAGTCGCGCCCGTGATGACCTTGCCCGGCGCGCGCCGCTGGCGGCAAGCGGTGCCATCGGCACCGAAGACCTCAAGCATGCCGAGGCCGCGGTCGAGTCGGCCCGCAACGCACTGGCGGTGGCCCGTGCCGCCTTGCAGGTCGCCCGAGATCAGGCCGCGAGCAATCTCGCGCTCACGCAGGGCACCAGCGTGCAGGCGCATCCGAGCGTCGAGCGTGCGGCGACGGCGTATCGCGAAGCCTGGCTCGCCCTGCAGCGATGCGAGATTCCTGCCCCGCTCACTGGACAGGTCGCGCGGCGAACGGTGCAGGTCGGCCAGCGGATTGCGGCCGGTGCGCCGTTGATGTCGATCGTGCCGCTCGAGCAGGTCTGGGTCGAGGCCAACTTCAAGGAAGGGCAGTTGCGCCAGATGCGAATGGGCCAGCCGGTCCGGCTGCAGGCTGATGTGTATGGCCGCAAGGTCGAGTTTGACGGCAAGGTGCGCGGACTGGGCGCGGGCACCGGTGCGGCCTTCGCACTGCTGCCCGCGCAGAATGCCACCGGCAACTGGATCAAGGTCGTGCAACGGGTGCCGGTGCGCATCGAGATCGATCCGGCGCAACTCGAAAAGCATCCGCTGCGGGTCGGCCTGTCGATGCAGGTCGAGGTCGATGTGTCGAAGTCGGACGGTACGCCGCTTGCGATGGTGGTCGTGCCAGAGCGCAGCAACTCGACCGGCGTGTTCGTGATCTCCGGCGCAAAGGCCGACGAGCGCATCCGGCAGATCATTGCCAGCAATCTGGCCCTTCCGGGTGCGGGAGCGAGCGTGCAGGCGGTCAGGCATTCCGAGGCCTCGCGTTCGGGCCGACGCGGCTCATGAGGCCGCCTGCCGCCTTCGCACCGCTCAAGGGCAGCGAGCGGGTGATCGGCACGATCGCACTGGCCTCGGCCACCTTCATGAATGTGCTCGACTCCTCGATTGCCAACGTCTCGATTCCGGCGATCGCAGGTGACCTCGGCGTGAGCCCCTCGCAGGGCACCTGGGTCATCACCTCGTTTACCGTGGCCAATGCGATCTCGGTGCCGCTGACCGGTTGGCTGACGCAGCGATTCGGCCAGGTGCGTCTCTTCGTGGCCAGTGTCCTGCTGTTTGTCCTGACCTCGTGGTTGTGCGGTTTCGCGCCGAACCTCGAGACGCTGATTGTCTTTCGGGTGATCCAGGGACTGGTCGCCGGGCCGATGATTCCGCTGTCACAGACCTTGCTGCTGGCCAGTTATCCGCCCGAGCTGGCCGGTGTCGCCTTGTCGCTGTGGTCGATGACAACCATGGTCGCACCGGTGGTCGGACCATTGCTGGGCGGCTGGATTACCGACAACCTCAGCTGGCCCTGGATCTTCTATATCAATGTACCGGTGGGGCTGCTGGCGGCCATGATGACCTGGTCGGTCTATCGCAAGCGCGACGTCGGTCCGCGTCGCGTGCGGCTGGACGTCGTCGGACTGGCGCTGGTCATCATCTGGGTCGGTGCCTTCCAGATGACCATCGATCTCGGCAAGGAGTTCGACTGGTTTGGCTCGACGATCATCATCGTTCTGGCAACCATCTCGGCGGTTGGCTTCGTGCTGTTTCTGGCCTGGGAGCTCACCGACCCTGCCCCGATCGTCAACCTGAAACTCTTCGGGCGACGCAATTTCCTCACCGGCACGGTTGCCCTGTCGCTCTCCTATGGGCTGTTCTTCGGCAATCTCGTCCTGCTGCCGCTGTGGTTGCAGCAATGGATGGGCTATACCGCGACCTGGGCCGGTCTTGCGCTCGCGCCGGTCGGCGTCTTTGCGCTCACGCTCTCGCCGCTGGTTGGCCGCAAGATCGGGCTCATCGACTCGCGATTGCTGGCGAGCATCGCCTTCCTGCTCTACGGCATTGTCTGCTGGATGCGCTCGGACTTTACAACCCAGACCCCCTTCGAGGTCATCCTGCTGCCGACGCTCGTGCAGGGCATCGCGGTCGCCTTCTTTTTCGTGCCGCTGCAGGCCATTATCTATAACGGTCTGCTGCCGCACGAGATGCCGGCCGCGGCCGGCCTCAGCAATTTCGCCCGCATCAGTTCGGGCGCCTTCGTGACATCGATCTTCGGTACCGTCTGGGAAGACCGGGCGAACATGCACCATGCCAATCTGGCCGAGTCGATCAATCGCGGCAACACTGCGTTTGAACAGTCCCGGCTTGATCTCACTGCTCAGGGCCTCAGCGGTGATCAGATCAATGCCATCATCAACCGGATGGTCGATACTCAGGCCTACACCCTGGCGGCCGATGACCTGTTCTATCTCTCTTCCATTCTGTATGTGTCGCTGATCGTGATCGTCTGGTTTGCCTCACCCAGAACCATTGTTCATCGCGCTCAGGCGCCGACCCCGCCGCGCCCCGCTGCCGCAAGCGAACAGGCCGATGCGAAAGTCTGAGCGCGGTGTGGCAGCGATGCCCTGGGTCAGGGGGCTGCTGGCCCGTCCGCGGCTCGTCTTCAGTGCGGTCTTCGGTGCGCTGGTGGCGCTTGCGTTGCCCGACAGCCTGGGTCTGCACGCGGTCACCCGGTTCATCATCGGCTGGAATGCCGGTGCCTGGGTCTATCTGATTCTGGCGCTGCACCTGATGTTTCGATCGTCTCACGCGTCGATGCGCTCACGGGCGATAGCCGAGGATGATGGCCGCACGCTGGTGCTGACCCTGGTGGTGCTTGCCGCCATCGTCTGCCTTGGAACGATCTTCGCGCAGCTCGCGGTGGCCAAGTCGCTGCCCGAGCCGGCGCGCAATGCGCACATCGCCCTGTCGGTGCTCACCGTCGTGTCGTCCTGGGCGTTTACGCAGGTGATGTTTGCGATGCATTACGCTCACGTCTTTTACGCCGCCGAAGCCGCCGGGTCTCCGGGTGGGCTCGATTTTCCCGGCGAAACGCGCCCCGACTATGCCGACTTCCTCTATTTTGCGGCGATCATCGGGACCTCGGCCCAGACCGCCGATATCGGCCTGAGCAGTCGCACGATGCGCCGGGTGGGGCTGGTGCATTGCGTGCTGGCGTTCTTTTTCAATGCCACCCTGCTGGCGCTCACCATCAATATTGTTTCGGGGCTGATTTGAAGGGCATGAGCTCATCGACTGCGGTTTCTGTTTCGCGCCCGCCCCAGGTCTTCAGCGTCGCGCCGATGATGGACTGGACCGACAGGCATTGCCGCGTCTTCCATCGGCAATTGTCGCGCCACGCCCGTCTTTACACCGAGATGGTGACGACCGGCGCGGTGCTCCACGGTGATCGCATGCGTCTGCTCGGATTCGATCCGACCGAGCAGCCGGTGGCCCTGCAGCTTGGCGGCAGCGAGCCCGACGATCTGGCGCGCAGCGCGCGCATCGGCGAGCAGTTCGGCTACGACGAGATCAACCTCAACTGCGGCTGCCCGAGCGAGCGGGTGCAGCGCGGCGCGTTCGGCGCCTGCCTGATGCGTGAGCCGCTGCTTGTGGCCGATTGCGTGAAGGCGATGCAGGACGCGGTGTCGGTGCCGGTGACGGTCAAGCATCGCATCGGACTGGGGCGCGAGGAGCCTTATGCCTTTGTGCGCGACTTCGTCGGTGCCCTCTATTCGGTCGGCATCCGGCTGTTCGTCGTGCATGCCCGCAATGCCTGGCTCGAGGGGCTCAGCCCCAAGGACAATCGCGAGGTGCCGCCGCTGCGCTATGCGGTGGTCCATCAACTCAAGGCCGATTTTCCTGATGCCCGATTTTTTCTGAATGGCGGGCTTGATTCAATCGACAGCGCCCTGGAGCACAGTGCCGGTCTGGACGGCGTGATGCTGGGCCGTTCGGCCTATCACGATCCCTGGATACTCGCCGAGGTCGATCGGCGATTTTATGGCGACGACACCCGGTCGCTTGATCGTGCCGGGGTGGTCGAGGCCATGGCCGCCTATGCGCAGCGCTGTATCGCGGAGGGCCTTGCGTTGCGCTCGATCGTTCGCCATATGCTGGGCCTCTATCACGGACGCCCGGGGGCGCGCGCCTGGCGGCGGACGCTGAGCGACTCGACCTTGCTTGCCGGGGCGGATACCCGCCTGCTGATGTCGGCCCTGCATGAGGTCGAAAAAGCCGGTGCTCGTGCAGCCGATCAGCCGCCGGCGCTTGCGGCGCCGGGCTGACGCTGCCGGTTCAGCAAAAACGCATTGACCAGCGCGGTCATGGCGTATCGGCCGCTCTCGCGGCCATGACATAGGCGATGATCGCGCCCCAGGTCAGGGTCGAGAGTGCAACTTCGGCCCAGCCCAGTGCGCGACCGACCGGCGAGACATCGGTCATGCCTCGCACGACGCCTTCGCACAGATAGGCCAGGATCAGCATCGACCACCACTGATACGCCCGCACATTGCCGCGCGCGAAAGCGGGCAGGGCGATGGCGAGGGGCAGTGCCTTGAGCGCGAGCATCGAGCCGCCGTCGCGAGCCGGCGAGAGCCAGAGCTCCCAGGCCAGCATGAGCGCCACAAGTGCGCCCGCGCAGACGAGTGCCAGGTTTCTGAGTCGATCGGGTCGGGTCATCGGCCGAAGGTATCATGCCCGGATGCATGAATTTGCCGCCAATCTGCGGAGGCTGCTCAGGGCGATGCGGCGTCAGGCGGCCGACCTCAAACTGCAGCAGACGGCCAGCAGTCTGACGCTGCTCACGCTGGGCGCGATCGTGCCGATGGCCGCGGTCGGTCTGATGCTGATCACCGCCTTGCCGGCCTTCGAGTCGATGCGACTCGACATTGAGCGCTTTCTGGCAACCAACCTCTTTTTGCCCTCGTTCAGCGCGACCATCATTCGCTACCTGAACCAGTTTCTGGCGGCCGCCGGCAAGCTGTCGGCCATCGGCACGGTGGCGTTTTGCGCGACCGCGATCACCTCGATGCTGACCATCGACAGGACCCTCAACCAGATCTGGCGAACCCCGCGTCCACGCCCGCTCGCGCAACGCATGATGCTTTACTGGACACTGCTGACAATCGGCCCGGTGCTGCTGGGCGGCGCGCTGGCGATCCAGACGCAACTGTCCGCGCGGATGAGGGCGGCCACCGGTATCACCGACGTGATGGGCGGTTGGCTGCCTGCGGTGCTGGGAATCGGCGCGCTCTCGATGCTTTACTGGCTCGCGCCCAACGACCGCGTTCGCTGGCGTCATGCCCTGCTCGGTGCGCTGGTGGCGGTCGGTCTGCTCGAGCTGCTCAATCTGCTGCTGGGGCTCTATGTCACGCGCTTTCCGAGCTACACCATCGTGTATGGCGCGTTTGCGGCCTTGCCGCTGTTTCTGCTGTGGCTCTTTGCCGCCTGGATGAGCGTGCTGATCGGCGCACTGGTGGCCGCCAATCTGCGCTTCTGGGGCGCGCCGCTGGGTGATCCGCATGTCGCGACCCCGTCGGCTGAATTCGAACGAATGGTGAGAATCCTGGCCGTACTGGTGCGGGAGTCGCCCAGGCCGGTGCCAAGCGAGCGTTTTCGAGCCGAGTTCGATGGTGATGCGAAGGCGGCTGATCAGCTTGGCGCCCTGCTGGCCTCGCAGTCCTACCTGATGCGGGTCTGGCCGGTGCGGGCCGATGGCGGATCGGTCAGCGTCTGGGACGAATACTGGCTGCCCACCGCCGAGTTGCCCCACAAGACCCTGCGCGCGCTCTTCGATCGGGTCTGGTCACTGCAGCCGGGGCGCGCCACCAGCGCTGACCGTCAGCCGCTGGCCTCGACGATTGACCCCGGCAGCCCGCTGCTTGAGCGGCCCTTGTCCGAGGTGCTGGCCCTGCCGGCGCGCGG
>Ga0136644_10002697_pt1 | contig 13436 bp, 10 predicted proteins | sample C_130820_EF_Meta_FD_94780 | JGI IMG/M metagenome (GOLD analysis project Ga0136644, IMG submission 94780) | Freshwater microbial communities from Lake Croche, Canada to study carbon cycling - C_130820_EF_MetaG (v2) (version 2) | ecosystem: Environmental > Aquatic > Freshwater > Lake | place... | reverse complement strand
GCAGTTCCACCTCTAGTACCTCCAGTAGTTCCAATACCAGCAGTTCCACCTCTAGTACCTCCAGTAGTTCCAATACCAGCAGTTCCGGATCCGGCAGTTCCACCCGCAACAGTTCCGGATCCGGCAGTTCCAGTAGCAGTGTTTATAGTTATTGGTCCAATAACGGCAATTGCATATCCACCAGTACCATTTCCACAATCATCTTGAAATGCAACAAATGGCGCACTAGTATAATTTCCAGGATTAGTAATATTAACACCCAATATATCTCCTGCTGCGCCAATGATTGCATTTCCAGTAGCAGAACTAGAACCATTTCCACCCCAAAAAACTACATTTGGTGGCCCACAAGCGAAGGTATCCAATCCACAACCATTTAATACATTATTCAGAGCAGATTCTACGTCAAAATTAAAATTAAAAGTTCCGGATTCGGGCAAATCAATAATTTTTGAAAAACTATTTGCAATATTCTGTGCATCATTAAAAATTTTAGTAAAATCTAAATTACCAAATAATGAATTATTTTGAGCACCCTCAAGAAAATTCCATTTTTCAACTGTTGGACATACATTTTTTACTTTACACTCCAACAAATTAATAATTGATTTAACAAAATCAAAAACATCATTAATTATATTGACAGCTTTACCCAAAATACCAGAAATTGTTCCTAAAATAGAATTAATTGCAGAAAATATTTGCCCCAACAGTTGTCCAATAAAATTTGAAATAAAATTTTCAACTAAACATTGTGCTGTATTGAGAAATTTGTCAATTAAAGCATTTAAAAATTGTGATATTAAACTTTCAAGATTTTGAAGTAATTGCACAAAAAGACAAGAAATTAGAGAAAGAGTTTTGTCCGTTGTTTCATTAATAAGATATCTTTGACTTAAGGGAACGCCACCTGTTAAATTGTTTATTGTTGCATTTACTTTTCTCAATACAAACTTGCGAATTTCTTGAATTAACCAAGTAATCCATCTTGAAATATTTTTTGATACAGAGTTAACTTTATCCTGTACAGAATTTAAAAAATTTTGACTGGTTGCCAAGAAACTATCCTTTCCTGTTAAACCAGTTCTTAATTTTTCAATTCCTTTAACTAAGTTTTCAAGTTCTCCATTAATAGCAGCAGTATTTACTGGTTTACATGCTGTCGGAATAGTAATTACTTCATTGTGACTATCTTGCTTATCATCTGCTTTTGATGGAACCGTAGCCCCATACCATTCCGATCCTGGAACAATTTTAGATCCATCAGTATGAGTATCTGGCACATAAAATAATGCTGAACCAGGTTTAAATCCACTTGCAGGAGCACATCCCGGTGCTTTTTTTGTTTGCAAAGAACCTACACTATTTGGATGAACATCTCCAATATAATAGAGTCCTGTTTGAGGATCCTCAAATACTGTTACAAATGTATTAATGGGATAAAATGAAATGCCAGAAGACTCTCCCCGTAATCCCGAAGTTGCTACCTGCCCGTATGCCCATGGCAAGTCTTTAACAGGAACAGTATCATCATGCAGAGAACAAATTCTAATTTTATATCTTCTGAGAAGAATATCAGTTCCTTCTGCATTAAACTTTTGTTGCTGCAATGTTTGCACGGCACTTTCTTCATCGGCAATTTGTGCTATACCAACGACATGCTGATTTAATGTTCCTTCAAGAAGTTTTTTATTGTACCTGCGAGAAAGAGACTCCATTCCTAATTAATCCTCATATATTCTACATTTTGGTACATCTGGGTTATTTTACTCCGTAAGAATCTCTTACTAAATGAAGTCCAGTAAAAGATGTTGAACTATTACCAAAATGACAGAGATCCGCTATCATATATATGCCACTATCTTTAGGACTTCCTATCAAAGTTGATTTAGTGGATAGTTCCGGAAACTCACAGTACACAATATCTCCAGCATGAAGACTAAAATCTGCAGGAATAATAATCTCCGAAGACATATTAAATTTTTGTCTATAATTTTGTTGCGCCTGTTGAAGAACTTCTTCGACAAGTAAATTTTCTTTTTTAGTTTTATCAACCTGAGATTTAGAAGAATCTCCAGCAGAAAAAGTTTGTCCTTTCACTCTTTGTGCAACAATACGGACGGTTGCTTTATCTCGATATTCTGAATTTACTGTAGGTAAAGATTTTCCAGCAATAATTCCATTTCCTTCACCACTTGCAATAAAAGGTGCCTTTTTTGTATAAGTTTTTTCAACTTCATCAAAAACTTCCAATACTGTACCAAAAACTCCAGATTCAAACTGAGAAAGAGCATTTGTTGTTCTATTAATACGGGAATGAAGAATTTTATCATCAAATCCAAAAGGAATTTCACTATCAACTTTTTTGTTTTCAATATATCTTTTGATTGTTTTTCCAGTTTTATCAAATAATTTATCTAAAGATTTAAAATGAAATCCATTAGATGTTTGCCAAAAAAGATACCCTGCCATTTTTCCTTTGGCATCTGCAATATTTGGAATTGCTAATTTTTGAATATCCAAAAGCATTTCAAATGGATACATATCCCTTCCAAATTGATGCAAGTCATTGGATGTTTCATCAATATCAAGATTTTTCTCAGTTTTTAAATCCTGAGTTAAAATAGTTCTTGCAATTTCAGAAATTTTAGCATCAAATCTTCTTCTCACTCTATTTTCCAAAAGAGTATTGTCAAATGCTTCCTTAGATACCATTGTTAATATAAAAGATGCACTTTTAAAAGATTGTACAATATGTGATGTATTTGAAACTCTTAAATCAATATCTTTTGAGAAATCAATTTTATTTCCTTTTCCATCTTCTATATTAAATAAAACTTTTTCTGTACCTTGACATTTAATTGCTTCAAGTAAACTAATTGCACTTCCAGATCCATCATTAGCCGCAAAAGAATTTCCCGTATCAACAATTGCACAGGTAATTGTTACATATGGCACAAAAACACTTTCACGATATTCTATTCTTGGAGTACCAGAACGAAGATCTACAGAACCCATTCCTTCGTTCGAATGAACTTCAAATTTGTTAAACCTCAGTGCCTCTAGACTTCCCATATCTTTTTATTACTATTTACGCAGGAACTTCGACAGGTTGAATAGCAATTGTATTACTTTGAAGAATTACCATTCCACTTTGGGAATATGATGGATGTTGCCGTAATGATGCAATTTCATTTGATTGTGATGGCCCTATTAATGATTTTTCATAATCACTTTTTAGTCTATATCCACCATCAGGCAATTTTAATTTATTTACATCTACCGTAGCAGGAATACCAAAATCTGATGGAGAATTATATCTTACTGCAGCATATTGACGAGCATCTATTTGTTTAATTACTCCATCCTTTCGTTCCCAATATTTTCCACCAGCATAAAAATATTCATAACCATTAATTTTACCATATCCAGAAACTTTTCCCAATGATTGGTTGGGGGTTGGTTTTGGTGGTTGTTGGTTTTGTTGAGGTGGAATTTGTTTCGGTGCCGATGCCAATTTTTCTACAGTTACATTAATAACACCAGCAGAAACCTCAGATATTTTTGAAAATGCTCCATGGCTCAAATCTATTATTCTGCCTAACGGATTAAATCCCCCAGTATCATTTACCTTTACAACAACACTTTTGCCATTTGCAGTATTTGTAACTTTTGCCATAAATGGCTTTCTACCATCAAATCCAGGACTCATCATTGCAGCAGTCAGTTTCCTAGAATCAAAAATTTCACCACTTGCAGTTTGTCTACCTTCCCAATACTTATCATTAGGCCCACCATAAAAACTTGCTTTTCCAGAAATTGTTTTTCCAGTTCCTTGTAAATTTGAAGGAATAACTTTTGTTTGTTGTGTCTGTAGTTCAATAATTTTTTGCGGATCCGATGGTCCTCCACTTAAATGTCCAAGTAGGTATAGAGTTCCTCTTTGATCTTGTATAATTGTTACATTACCATATCCATCATATCTTGGATCGCTACCTTCTTTAACAAATTTTACAAACTTAAGTCCACCGGATAATTTAATTGGTGCGCCATGTGGCATTGCTGCCCAATCCTCACCAGCATGATACTTACCCCAACGTGGACCAGGACCAGATGTTATAGTCCACGAACTCATTGGTTTTCCCGCAACAATAATATTATCTCTAACATTTTTTGGAAGATCCGTTTTAGCACCAGTGATATTTTCAAAATGAATATGTGTTCCAGTAGAATGTCCTGTACTTCCAACGAACCCAACAGATTCACCTTTTACATCAACACCAGTAACACCATCTGGAGTAGAACCAAAAGTTGCACCAGGAACTGTATCTTGTCCCGCCAAGTTGAATTCTCTATTTAAGTTCTGCAATATTTTAGTTGCAGAAATCCCTATTGAAATTGCAAGTGCATTTGAAATATATCTACCAATTTTCTCACCAATACTCATACCACTATCAATGCCAATATTTCTAGATGGAACCACACCACCATTAGCCATTGTTAAAGTCCTGGAAATATCATTAAAAGAAGAATTCATCTCACCATCAATAGCAGTTTGAATTACAGAACCAAACATACTACCAAGAGATGCCGCAAGTCTATTGTCTGGTTTTTGTCCCAGTGCCATATCAATGCCAGCACCAAACATGAAACCAACAATTCCATTTAAAGATCTCATCTTTTTAAAATCTTCAGAACTTTTTTTCAGTGCCCTTAATGCACTTCTTTTTCCTGGTTCATCTTTTCCATATAACTGTTCAATTTTTAATTTTCCACCAATATCTTTTCCTGGTTGAGTTTGTTGTGAGGAAACTCTTTTTATTGTTGGCTTTCTTGTAGTTTTAATTCTTCTTATTGACGTAATATTAGATTGTTTTCCCGACGTAACAGTTCCCCCCTGTGCTTTTGCTTGAATTGGTTCTTCTTTATAACCAGTAAAAGCATCGTATAATGATTTACCAACCATATCACCCAAAAATCCACCAACTAACAATCCAACTCCAGCACCAATACCAAATGTTCCTGCTCCAGCAAGTGCAAGTCCAATTCCAGAACCAACAGCATTTCCTGCTGCTCCTGCGGCTGCTCTACTTGGGTTTTCGTGAAAAATAAGTGTATCAACAATAAATCCAATCAATGCCCCAATAATAGGTACTCTCGCAATTCCCAATTTTGTTGCAGATTTAACACCACCAGACACTGCTGCTTCTTCTGCTCCTCCAACTATACCCCTTCTCAAATTAGCTCCAGAAATTCTTCTAGATTCCTTAGCAGCTGCTCTTTCTGCTATTCTTTGTTGACTCGTAATTGCTCTACCTTCAATAGTTGCAGATTTTACGCCAGAAGGTAAAGGTTGTTTTTTATAACCATACCCACCAGTTGCTGCAGCAGCAGCGTTGGAACCAATACTGCCAGCAATTCCCTTTGGAGATTTACTAGTTCCCGCAACAGCCATTGCAGCAATAATTGCGCCATTTAAAACAAGATTTAGATTCTTTGAAAATTCTTCGAATTCTTTTTTAGCTCCCTTACCTCCAATGTTTTCAACTGATTTGCTAACAAAATCGTATGCTTTATATCCAGAATCAATAAAAGTATAAAGAGATTCTAATACATTTTTAGAGAAAATTTCTACAAATTTAATTAAAGGTGATATATTTTTCGAAAATTCTAATAATTTTGGAAGATATTCATTATATTTGTCAAAAATATATCCAAGTAAAGTAAATCCAATGAAACGATTAATTGTATCAAGAATACTTGCTCCAGGCAAAGAAAATTTTGGCAAATCATTTCCAGTTAGATTTGTATTTGGTTTTTCTTCTATTTTTTTCTCTCTTTCTTCCACTTTACTTCTTTCCCTTTGTTTCCCCCTTCTTTTATTTTCGCTCCGTTGAATCAAATATGTACTTCCTATAAAATCCTTCAATTTTAAAACTTTTTTCTTAATAACAAGAATATTTTTTGGCGACACTGCACTACCACGATTATCCTCAGAGGGCTTTAAAAATTTTGACGATATATTTACATCTTTTTTAAATAATATACTTTTTATTGGTACAAGAATAGGACTTTCCGATGATTCTCCACTAGATTTTGATTGTGGTAAAAGTTTTTTAGAATCTATAACTGTCATATCACACTCCCACCAAATCTTCAATTCCTAAAGATTGAAGTGCCAAATTTCTATATGGTATTCCAGATGTAATTTGAAAATCTGGTATTTTTGTTTCATCCTTAAATGAAACATCTGTCTTTTTATTATTTGATTTGACAGGAGGTAATACAATCATTCTTGTTTGAGAAGCAATTACTGGTATTCCTGGGGGGGTTGTACGAGATTGTGGACCAAGGATTTCCTTTATTTGCCTTTCCATTTTTCTTTGATTTCCAATTTCCTTTGTTCCTAAATTTTCAGCATTCTTAAGAACATCTCCATATCCTCCAGTAAATGGGATATATTTTAAAATATTTCTTAAATCTCCAGAATTTTTAACAGCAGATTGCATTGCTTTTTCTCTGACAGTACCAGATTGAGTTAAAATTGAATTTTGAGAAGTATTAATTGATTGTTGTGTTGGTGTAGAAGCAGAAGAAGTAGTATTACTATTTGAATAATTAGATGTCTTATAAGTTGTTTTATGCAAAGATGAATTTTCTATATAATCTGGCATTTTCCCAATAATTTTAGATACACCTCCATTATTATATTTTTGAATATTAGATTCTGTAAAATTTTTACTTTTTTGAGTAAAAGGTGTGGGAATTCCTAAAAATTTTTGTTGAGACTTTCTGAGATATGATTGACGCTTTCCTTGTTGAAATAACCCCCCCGTAGAAGGTTGCATAACCCTCCGAGTTCCAACCATTCCACCACCTGATGCAAGTTGAATATTGTTTACCATCCTTGGAATATTTGTTCCTCCGGCATTTTTATTCAATCCTAAAAAGAAGTTAGAACCATGTTTATCAACTGCCTTTTTTGATATAACAACTTCTCCAGGTTGTGCAGCAATTAATTGTGTGTCTGGACCTGCACCATTAATCCTCAATCCACTACTGTCATCAATTCCACCACCCTCAGTAAAAGCAATATTTTTTGCATCTATTATATTGTTCTTTCTTACTTTACCACCACCGCTATACATTGCTCCTGGAATTGGAAATGCAATTGGATTTTTAGGTCCTCCAGGCGCATTTAAACTTTGATTAGCAAAAGAAGCTCCAAGTTTTTCATACCAAGGAGATTCTTTACTTTGTAATGTTTTGTCTATTTTTGTTTGAGATTTTTGTATTAATGGTTGCATCCTTTTGGATTCATTTGCCATTGTTATTACACCAGCAGTAGCGGCTGTTGCTCCAAGTACCCAAGGATTTGCTCTCAAAAATGTTGCAATTTTTGGGCCCAAGGTTCTTAATAATGAAAGAGTTGTGCGAATAAATTTACCAAAGGGAGTTGCAAAAAGAACATATGCACCCAATAAGGATGGCCACCAATCCTTAAGAAATCTACCAATAACTTTTACTTTTTCTTGATTTTTAGAATCAAGAAACCATTTTGCAAGCTTATCAAATGCATATCCAAGTAAAGTAAATTGAATGAATTTAAAAATTTTATCAAGAATACTTTGAAAAGGTTGTATTATTTTTTTAACTAATATTTTTGCTTTATTTAATGGTTTTTCTAATTCAGATTCTCTCTTCGTTCTTTTTCTTTTCTCATCTTCTTTTGTATTTTCCTCTGCATCTCTCTTTGCTTCTTTATTCTGTCCTATAATACTTTTCAGTAATTCATCAAGTGCTTGACTAATATCTTTAACGTCTTCAGAAGTATCTTTTTCCGTAGACATTTCTTGCGAAGGAATAATTGCCTTCGTCGTCAAATAAAATTTTTCTTTGGATAACTTTATAGGACTAGTAAAACCAATATTTTTTGCTGTAATTTTTTTATGAGCAATAAATCTATCTTCTTCTATTTTATCCTTAACTCTTTTGTATTCATCTTGAAGCAACATTTTTTCTTCAAGAGGAATTTTATGTTTACCTATATCAATTAAAACTAATTGTTCCTTTAAAAGAGTTTTATAGGTTCCATAAGACAAATCAAAAGTATCATCAATCCCAATTATCTTGAGGATTCTTTCATCTATTTTTTCATCGACAAGATTTTCTCCTTTTTTTCTAGCAGGAACTGATGATGATTTTGGTGGTTCTTTTGTTGCGGTTGCAGTTACTTTTGCTTTTGCAACTGGTGGTTCTTCATTTTCTTCAATAAATGAACTTGCCATTTCGGAAAGATCATTCGTCTTTCCCATAAAAATATTGGAATCTATTTTCCTTTGCTCATCTTCACTTAAAGAACTGTAATAACGGGAAATTAGTTGAATCTGTTCGTCAGAAAGTTTAGATGCGACATCCTTACCGAGTTTGAACTCATATGCCTTACGCAATCTTTCAGTTCGATTATCCATTTTGTTGCTGTTTAAGTTTCTCTTCTTCTAGATGCTGTTTTAAGAGTTCAACGTAAACATCCCTTTCCCATGGCATCATATTTTCAATCTCTGTTAATGAATATTTATGATACTGCATTAAAGCAAAATTTAGACGAAAATAATTTTCAAGATCCATATGAACCAGGGCTAGGCGAAAAAACTTGAAAGTCCCTCCAGCATTACAGTGCTCTCAACTTCAGTTTTTGGATTTTTAACTTTAAGTTCGTGCGAAAGTTTGGGCATTGTTTCAAAGAATTTTTCAATCTCTTTAAACTGCTGCGAGTTCATTTGTTCCAAAAACTCAATGAGTTCTTTCTTTGTAACATCTCCAGATGTCCATACTTCTTCATCATTATAAATTTTATCGATGCATGATGCAACAAGATCAAATGATTGATCCATTGAATTTTCATTATTAAAGTCAAAGTTACTTTTAATAAACTGATCCAATGAAGGATACTTCATTTCCATAATAATTGTCTTATCAACTTTGATTTTGTTGGTATGTTCTTCCTTCTTCTGAACTTTAATATCATCAATACAAATTTTCACTGGCACATAAGTTTCATTATCATCCGGACAAATGATGGTAACTTCTAGTTCTTCCCCAACTGATTTTCCTCGAATATTTAAAAACAAATATTCAATGTCAAATGTAGGAAGATTTTCGACTTTAATTCCTTTCGTAAGAATACAAGATTTAATTACATTCTTAATTGCTGTTGTAATTTCCTTTGTATTCTCACTTTCAAGTGCTAATACTAATAGTTTTTCTTCTTTAACAAGAAAAGGTCTAAATTTAATTTCTTGTCCGGTAGAAGGCAATTCCAACTCAAATGTTGGTGTAGAAATTGTTGGTAAAGGCATGATGTTCTATAAATGCTTCAGTGTGATTATTTATCAACCAATCGGAGAGGTAGAAGTTTGATTGGTAGGCAAATCATTGACACCCACTCCAATCTCTGGTTCTGTGGTTGTAGGTCTGATATTTAAATCAGCACCAACAACATATCTAGAATAATTAAATCCAACTGTACATTTCAATATTTGGGAAGATTCATATGAAATTGGCATAGAATCAATACTGATTGGATATGCATTTAAAAATTTATATTGCAACATTCTTCCAGAGTAATCTCTTTCAAATTTATTAATATGTAAAGTTGTTTGATAATTTTTTGGAAAATTAACTCTATAGAAAAAACTTTCAGTTTCTAATCCATTTGCAAGTTGTTCATTCACAATATAAGAAATCCAATTTTCAAATAGGTATACAATATTATAATCATGATCTACATAGAAAGTAAATGATGCTGTAGTATCGTATTGTCTTCTATATGCATGTCTTTCAGTTACTCCAGTATGATCATTATTGAGTTCATGTGTTGCCAAAGAAGATCCTGGAAGAGATGCTTCCGAACACGATAAAGAAAAAAATCTTTCATTTCCGTCATAAGGAATACCCAATCCAGAATTGGATTTTTGTTTTACCCAACTTCTAACGCCACCAGGGTTACCAGCATTGACATTTCCTGGCAAATTAAACCAGCATTCAAAATGTGATGTTAATGCCGGATTTAAAATAGACGCTTTTAAATCTGACAGTTTTCTTGGCTTTGGATAATCTGGCGTTACGGACATCTATCTATAAATACTTTTACTAGTATATTATGTAGTCAACAATAAAACCATGCCTAGGGATTCCAAATATCATCAAGGAAAATTTCATCCACAAAATCCACAAAAATATAAAGGAGATGTGAATAATATTATATACAGAAGTTCTTGGGAATTGAAATTTATGCAGTGGTGTGATAGAAATGAGAATATTTTGGAATATGGTTCAGAAGAATTTTGGATACCTTATCTTTCTCCAGCTGATAATCGTATTCATAGATACTTTCCAGATTTTATCATCAAAATAAAGGAAAATTCTGGAAAAACCAAGACATATGTTGTTGAAGTTAAACCGCAAAGACAAACCATGCCACCAAAACAAAAGTCGAGAGTTACTAAATCATATCTTTACGAAGTACAAACTTATGCGGTAAATCAGGCAAAATGGAAGGCGGCGGATGAGTGGTGTAAAGATCATTTGCTGGAGTTTAAAGTAATTACAGAAGACGAGCTGGGGATTAAATAATGACTCTCACAGGATATGAAAAACCTTTAATAGAATATACCAAATCTGAATTAATCCAAATTGCAAAGAAATATACAGTTTACTATCAAACTACTTCTGGAAGGGGTTCTATAGGTGCATATAACAATTTAACAAAAGAAGAGCTGGTAAATTTAATTTTAAATGATAGAGATTATCAAAGAGCTAACAAAAAAAATAGACTTCAAATATTAAAATTCAGAATAAAAAATATAACAGATTCAGAAGAAATAATGCTTGAAATTATTGATATTTTTAAAGATTTGGAATTTATTCCAAATCCAGGAAATTACTATACATTCATATATAAGGCAAAAACTCCAAAAATCAAATATGATCAACATCCATTAATTGCTGCACTTGAAGTTAATAAATGGGGATTTAGAGGACTCAATTTTCATTGGCAAAATATAGATCCATCGCAAGCAATAAGAAATTATACTTGGAACGAAGTAGCAGGACAATTGCACGTAATCTACGATGAAGAAATCAATTATATGAAATCGATTGATTATGCAAAATTTGTTCTAAATAGTTAAAAAATTAAAATATTCAACTAGGAATTTCAAATGCCTTTCTGGAATATAACAAGTACTACAATTAGTAATGATGTTACTTATGTAAATAATGCATATAAAGACGCAGATGGAAAAAACAAACTTACAACCATTGGAGCACAAAGGCCATCTGGGTATCTATACGTTCTTAAGGATGCAAAAGATCCGTTTGTTAGAAGATTAGGATTTGCAGTTCAAACTGATGGAAAAATAACATATAAATTTATAGATACAGGATCAGGATCTAAACAATATAATTCAATACAAGAATTTGCAAATGATGTTGGAATAATGGGAGGATATACTTCAAATACAACAAAGATAATAAAGGATAATGTGCAATCTAAATTATTACAGCTAGCTGAGCTGGCTGGTGTCAAACCAGATTCTCCGGCTCCAGCAGATGCTGGTGCTGCGGATCCTGGAGGTGGGGGGGGCGGCGCACCTAAACCAGCCACACCAACTGATCAGTCGGTTGATAGTTCAGATTTGACATCAGATGAACGTAAAACTGCAATAACAGATGCATCTATAGATGCCATACCAATTTCAGATAGTAATCTTGTAAGAACAAGTTATGCAAATTATTATTATCCTTCAGATTTAAACTCGGAAAAAAATAAGCAAGATAGAATTAAATTTACAATGAAAAGAAATGATGGAAGTAGTATTAATGCCAAATTTGGTTCTGAGAGGACAGTTGAAAGAAGATCTACAACAACACTCAATGGTTCCGTAACTTTACCAATTCAACCATCAATTTCAGATAGCAATAGCGTTGATTGGAATGGTGCAACATTAAATCCAATTCAAGCATATGCTGCAGGAGCTTCTTTAAAGTTAGAATCAGATAAAGATATGTCTAAGGCAGCGGGAGATATACTGGGAAATATAGCTAAAGAACTTAAAACAAATTCTGGAACATATACAAATGCAATGAAAGTATTTTTTGCCCAAGAAGCGGTTGGCATTCAAGGATTACTTTCAAGAGCCAGTGGTGCAATTCTTAATCCAAACTTGGAATTATTATTTAATGGACCTTCATTAAGGCCTTTTGCATTTACCTTTAAGATGTCACCAAGAGACTCAGATGAGGCAACACATGTAAGAAATATTATTAGATTCTTCAAGCAGGGAATGTCTGTCAAAACTTCAAGTAGTGACGTTTTTGTAAAATCTCCAAACATATTTGATATTAGATATATAACTTATAATAAAAGTGGAAACGAAATAGATCATCCGTCAATAGGAAGAATTAAAACTTGTGCATTAATCGGATGTGATGTTGATTATGCCCCCGATAGCACATATATGACTTTCGATGATGATTCAAGAACAATGACATCGTACCAATTAACACTTAGATTTAGTGAACTTGAACCCGTTTACGAAAAAGATTTCTTTGATGCCAAATTATCAACTCAAACTTCAGGAACTTCAGATATAGGTTTCTAATATGCCAACATATTTTCGCCAAATTCCAAATCTAGAATATATCAATAGAACTTCTGATGCCCAAAATATATCAGAATATGATAAAGTAAAAAATCTTTTTAAAAGAGGAAAATTACGTTCAGATATATTTTCAGATCTTTCATTCTTTACAAAATATAAAATTATTGGTGATGATAGACCAGATACTATTGCATATAAAGTCTATGAAGATTCTACTTTAGATTGGTTAATTCTTCTTTGCAACAATATTATAAATGTTCAAACAGAATGGCCTATGCCGCAGCAATCATTCTTTAATTTTTTAATTGATAAGTATAAAAACGAAGAAAATTTAAATGGAATTCATCATTATGAAACTATAGAAGTACGGAATACTTCTGGTGTTATAATTATATCAAGTGGATTACATGTTCAATCGGATTTTAGTACAACTTTTTATGATGATGTATTGAAAACAACTGTCACAAAAACAAATATTACTGTTCCTGTTACAAATTATGAATATGAAGTTAAAATAGACGAAAATAAAAGAAATATCTTTATTTTGAAATCAAAATTTTTAAATGTTGCTCTAAATGACATGAATGATTTTATGCCATATAAAAAGGGTTCCACTCAGTATGTGAATGAAACCCTGAAAAGGGGAGATGATATCCGTTTGACTAGTTAATTACTCTTCGGCAAGACGCTGAAAGTAGCTCAGAGCATCATCTTCATCTTCATCCACAGAATTAACTACGGGAAGTGAAGGTGACTTAGAACGGGCATAGG
>Ga0136644_10002692_pt1 | contig 13448 bp, 13 predicted proteins | sample C_130820_EF_Meta_FD_94780 | JGI IMG/M metagenome (GOLD analysis project Ga0136644, IMG submission 94780) | Freshwater microbial communities from Lake Croche, Canada to study carbon cycling - C_130820_EF_MetaG (v2) (version 2) | ecosystem: Environmental > Aquatic > Freshwater > Lake | place... | reverse complement strand
GATACCGTGGAGTGCGCCTTCGAAAATCCCGCCATGGTTTTACGCAACACCATTGTTGCCCCTGCTTGATCTCATTTGTTTGACCACCATGATTGAACGTAACACACTGATCTTGGCGATGGGTTTAATGAGCTGTGCCCATTCTTTCGCTCAATCGTCACCTGCTGCGGCAAGTGACTTTCCCAACAAGCAAGTCACTTTCATCGTGCCTTTTCCACCCGCAGGTGGTGCGGACACCTTGGCGCGCATCCTGGCGTCTCACTTAAGCACGGTTTGGAAACAGCAAGTCATTGTTGAAAATAAACCTGGCGCAAGCGGCCACATTGGAGCGGCTTATGTGGCCAAAGCATCGCCTGATGGCTACACCCTGATGATGAGCTCAACGGCCTCTTTGACCAAAGAAAACGCCCATCAATTTGCACCAGTTGCCTTGGTCTCAGCCGCACCCTATGTAGTCACAGTCAGTCCCAAACTGAATGTCAAAACCATGCGCGAGTTCGTGAGCAAAGCCAAAGCCGAGCCCGGTAAATTAACCTTTGGGTCCTCTGGCGATGGTTCAGCTTCACACCTCACTGTCGAATTATTCAAGCAAACGACCGGCGTGAACATGTTGCACGTGCCTTACAAGGGCACTGGACAGGCTGTCACCGATTTATTGGGTGGCACCATTGATTTGATGTTCGCACCCGGACAAACTGTGTCCCCCCATGTCAAAGCAGGCAAGTTACTGGCGCTGGCCGTCACCAGCGCCGAGCGATCCAAATCGAATCCCGAGTTACCCACCATTGCAGAGGCAGGCACCCCCAACTATGCTGCCGTTGGATGGTTTGGTTTGTTGGCGCCAGCGGCAACGCCAAAGTCAGTGATCAACAAATTGAACCAGGATATCAACACGGCATTGGCAGATCCCCAGATCGAAAAAACCATGCTGGCTGCCGGTGCTGAACCCGCAAAAATGAGTGCAGATCAATTCGGTAAATTCACCCAGGACGAACTGAACAAATGGGCCCAACTCGAAGCTGCAATGTCAGCGAAAAAACCCAAATAAGCTGACCGCGCAACACCTTATCGCGGGAGCTTTTCTCGATATTGATCAAACACCGCACCTTGCGCAAACATCTCCTCAACCTTTTCAGGTGCGTAACCCAATTGCTGCAAAACCTCATCGGTGTGCTGACCCAACCAAGGCGCAGGCATGCGAATGGTGTTGAGTTCTCCGCTGGATTTGATGGGCAAGCCGATGGTTTTCATGTTGCCAATGATCGGGTGCACGATGTCGTGGACCATCTTGCGTGACGCAATGTGCGGGTCGTGCATGATTTGCTCATAACCAAAAACCGGTCCACCGGGCACGCCCGCCGCATCCAATTTCTCAACCCAATGGGCCGTGGTGTTGCGCGTCAAAATGGCCTCGATATCGCGTTCAAGCGCATTGGCATTTCGGGTTCGTAAAGCTTGGGTTTTGTAGTCTGGATTCGAAGGCCATTCGGGTTGTTCAATCACTTGCTCACAAAAAGCCACCCATAACTTGGCCGAGCCTGCACCCACAGTCACATAACCATCCGAACTTCGATAGGCTTGGTAAGGGGCCGACCTGCGATGACGCGTTCCCGTGGCCGTTGGAATTTCACCTGAGCCAAAATAAGCGCCGAACTCCCATGGCGTCCAAGCCAAACCGGCCTCCAGCAAAGAGGTCTCCAGGTATTGGCCCTCACCGAACCTCAGCTTGCCAATCAATGCGCCCAAGATGCCGGACAAAGCGGTCACCCCACTGGCAATGTCGTTCATGGCGATACCCACCTTGGCAGGTCTGCCACCAGGCTCTCCTGTCATCATCATGATGCCCGACATGCCTTGGGCAACGATGTCAAAGCCACCTTTTTTCCCGTAAGGGCCCGTTTGGCCGAATCCTGACAAGGAAGCATAAATGACGCCCGGATTGAGCGCTTTGATGGCCTCGTAACCCAAGCCCATGCGTTGGACCACACCTGGCCTGAAATTTTCCATCACGATATCGGCTTGTGCTGCCAATTTGAGGGCCACTTCCAGTGCCGCAGGGTCTTTCAAATTCAAGGCAATGCTTTTTTTGTTGCGGTTGAGCACGGCAAAGCAATAGGATTCGCCGTTGACTTGGGGCTCAAAATTACGGGATGTATCCCCTTTGTCGGCATTTTCTAACTTGATGACGTCTGCCCCCATGTCACCCAGCACCATGCTGCAGTAAGGACCCGCCAGCACATTGGTCAAATCGAGGACGCGAATACCAGACAGGGGCAGAGGCATGGAATGTTCTTTCTTTAAATTAGATCAAAATACAAAGCTCAACGCCCCCGGAATACCGGTTTGCGCTTGGCCATGAAGGCCGTTCGGCCTTCCTTGAAGTCTTCACTGTTGAAGCATGCGGCCACCGCTTGATCGCACAGCGCAACATTTTGCAGGGATTCGTTTTTGACAATTTCGCCCACAATGGTTTTGATCGAAGCCACCGTCATGGGCGCGTTGGCAGAAATCATTTCGGCGTAGTTGTGAACATAGGCCAGCAAATCTTCTACGGCGACCATTCGATTGATCAGCCCCATGGTCAGCGCTTCTGATGCTGTGAATTGCCTGGCAGTGAAGAAAATTTCCTGCGCAAACGAGGGTCCGACGACGTCCACCAATTTGCGGACACCTTCGAATTCATAGCCCAAACCCAGTTTGGCAGCGGGCACTGCAAATTTTGATATGTCGGCCGCAATGCGGATATCGCAATTCAAAGCGACCGCTACACCACCGCCAATGCAGTAGCCTTGAATCATGGCGATGGTGGGTTTGTTCAAGCACTTGAGTGCTTGCATGCCTTTGGCTGCAACAGCGTCGTAATGACGGGTGGCCTGCGCCGAATCGCGCTGATCGGCAAACTCGGAAATATCAGCGCCCGATACAAAGGCCTTTTCTCCAGCACCGCAAACAATCACCACGCGGATTTCAGGATCCGCGGCGAAATCATTGGCGACAGTGGCCAGGCCCTCCCACATGTCCAAGGAAACCGCATTGTGCCGCGATGGATTGTTGAAAATGATCCAGCCGATATGCGTGTCTTTGCGAGCCTGCATCTTGTCTGTTTGGAGCAAACGCATGAGTCTTTATCCAATCAATGCCAATACGTCAATGTCGTAGAAATCAATCTAGGCGAATTCAAACCAAATGGTGCTTCATCACCAGCGGTGAGAGGCGCGACTGGACCTGCGCCTTCAGCGCATCCTTTTGCAAACCGGACACGCCGAGGATGGTGACCGTGATCAATTGACCATGAACCTCGTGGCTCATCACGCTGACGTCAAACGAAACCCCATCCTGAGCCAAATCAGACAGCAAGTCGCTCACCATTCGCTGTGCAGCATCCGTGCGCAAGGCGGGTTTGAAAATTTTGCCAACACCCGTCAAGGGCATGACTTCAATGAAACTCAAACGCACAGGCACCGCGGCGCGCTCGGGTGTTCGTTGCCTGACAAAGTCCAACAACTCGCCATTGTCTATCGTCATGCCCGCTTTCAATTGCACATAGGCAACGGGTAATTCACCAGCGTAGGCATCGGGTTGACCGACTACAGCGGCCAAACCTACCGCCGGATGTTGATAGAAAACCTCCTCCATGGCCATCGGATCAATGTTGTGTCCACCGCGAATAATCAAGTCTTTGGCACGCCCCGTGATCCACAAATACCCATCATCATCCAATCGGCCCAAATCACCCGAATTGACCCACCCCGGCGCGACAAAGGCGTCTTGGTTGTGGCGTTCGCTCAGATAACCATGGAAGACGCCGGGCCCCGACATGGCGACGACACCAATTTCGTTGGTGGCGCATTCGCCAACTAATCGTCCCTGTGCGTCGACTTTGACAACACGCACCTTGCTGTAAGGCAATGCGTGTCCGACAGAGCCCAAACGGACAGCCCTGTCAGGGTAGCTCATGACATGGACACTGGAGGTTTCGGTCATGCCGTAAACCTCCAACACAGGCACTTTCAGTGTCTCGGTATAGGTTTTGCAAACTGCCACCGGAATGGCGGAACCGCCGCCCGATGCAATTTGGATGCTGCTGACATCGGCTTGCCCAATGGGTATCGATACGGCCGCAGCCAGCACTGTGGGTACTCCGCCAAAAATTGTGGGGCGATACCGCGCCACCAATCGCCACACATTCTGGACTGCAGCAGGGTCGCGCCAACCCGCAGGGCTGAGGACAACCAAGGAGCCGCCATTGGCCAAAATGGCCAAGCCTTGGGTCAAGGCCCCACCCACATGAAACAAGGGCAGACCAAACAACACGGGCCGGCTTGGTTCAATCGGCATCGTCAACCGCAAAGCCCACGCCTGATAAACCTGATTGCCATGCGTGTGCCTGACCAGCTTGGGCGTGCCCGTTGTCCCGCCGGTATGGAAATAGCCTGCGGTATCGGTAGATTCAATCACGCGGCCGCACACCAATCGGTCACCCGGGTAATGCGCCAACCGTTCATCAAAGTTGAATATTTTGTTGGCTTCATCGGCACCCCCCTGAACCACCAGCATGGCTGTGAGATCGGATAGTTGCGACTTGATTTGCTGGACTTTTTCCCAAATGTCGGTGCCGGGCACGGGTCCCAACACCACCAACACCTTGGTCTTGGCAGCCCTCAGGATTTCTGCCAGTTGGTGCGGTGCCAACAAGGGGTTGACGGGGTTGGCGATGCCCACAGCTTGGGCGCCGAACAAGGTATAAAAACTCTGCGGCAGCAAGGGGAGTAAAAAACTCACCACATCGTCAGGCCCGATACCCAGGTCATGAAACAGGTTGGCAGCCTGAGTGACCTTGGCCATGAGCTGGCCATGCGAAATCACCACGGGCTCTTGATCGGCATCGGCTTTGGGCAAAAAATGGATGGCAGGTGCTTCAGGGTCCACAGCAGCTCCCGCCTGCAAAGCAGCATAGGTGCTTTGCGCCGCAATCCGCTGGGCATAAGGCATGGTCTCAAAGTCAGCCACATCGGCATCACTTCGAAAGCGCGGGAGACTGGCACCAATGAAGCGATCAAGCAAATGCGCAGAAGACATGACAGACTTTCCAAACGAACCAAGCCAAAAAGACAGCGAATCAGTATCGCATCCAGAGAGGGGCTGTATGTCCTCGGAAAAACCCTCGTCTCTTGCTAGTGCTTTCTTTGGGCAATCAGCGGAATGATGGACGGCAACAAGGCATGCGGATCACCTTCTTTGCAGGCCTGATCCAAGGTTTTTTGGACAGCGCCGGCCACCGTGCGGTCTGCCTGCATGTCGGAAGCCATCTGGTTGTAGTAGGTCAGATCTTTCAAACTGTTGGCCAAGCTGAAACGCAAACCGGAGGTGTCGCCACTTGCAAGAAAAGGTTTCAATCTTTCCAATGCAGCGCCCCAACCGCCGCCCATGGCCAATACATCGACAAAAGTTTGTGCATCCACACCTGCGGACTGGGCGCAGGCTGCGGCTTCCGCAATCAAGGTGACCGTACCCAGTGAAACATAGTTGTGCAGCAATTTCATCCGATGACCCGCGCCAATGGGGCCCGCATGGACGATGTTTTCTGCAAAACACCCCAATATGGGTTTGCACGTTTCAAACAAATGTGCATCCGCGCCCACCAACAAATTCAGTCGTCCCTCGGCAGCCTCCTTGGGCGTTCTGGTCATTGGCGCATCCATGAAGGCACCGCCTTTGTCGATCACCCACTGCGCCACATGTTCGGTAGAGGTGGGAACAGCTGTCGAGCAATCGATGACGATGCATCCTGGTTTCATGCCCTGCAAAACACCCTGCTCTCCCGTTAACACCGCTTCGACTTGCGGGGTTCCAGTGACACACAAAATAATGACTTCAGATTGGCTGGCGACTGCGCTGGGGGTTTGGGCTGTAAGGGCGCCAGCCGCCAGCAGTGACTCCAAGGGCTGGTTGCCCGCATGCTCAAGGACGGTGAGCGTGTGGCCATGCTTGAGTAAATTGGTCGCAATGCCGTGCCCCATCAGGCCAACGCCAATCATGCCTATTTTGTAACTTGTCATGCAGTTGCCCCTTCCAATGGCGTGGAAAAAATTACCGGACCCAGGGTTTGCCTGCCAGCCAATCGGCGCCGCGTCCATACAGGTCTTGAACCGCTTGTCCTTTGAGCATCGGCATGTCCATTTTGACGGTGTACCCAATGCGCGTTTGGATGTAAGCAAGGTGGCGGTAGCCTTCAGGGAAGTTGGCAAGCGCCGACGCATCCAGCTTCAAGGTGGCGCAAGGGTCCACCGGATCGATTCTGTCTTTTTCATAAATGGGTTGGCGATGCACCAAACCCCATACACCATTGCGGCACTCGAAAAAATCGTAAAAACGACCTGTGCACACCACGTCGCACAACACATCCTCAACCATGCCGCGCTGTGAAATGGTCATTTTGGTCTGCGCAATGGCCCGAGAACCGTTGACATCGATGGAAGATCCGCCAAGGAAGTGGAGGATGCTCACGCCTTTGTTCCATCCTTCGATGGTGACGCGGATGAACTCTTCAAAGGGCCCTTGAAACCAAGTCGCCATCATCACACCGTCGTCATGCCAAACCGTGCGAAAACGGTCCCATAAACCGGCGTCGCGCCAAACGGCCCAGTTCTCGACCAATTGGCGAATTTTCAGTTGTTCAGTCATTTCATGTGTCATCGGTTTTACTCAAGGGCATTTTGTTACTATTTTTTAAAGCAGCCTGGCGGCGTGTTGTTGGGTCAGCCCAAGAGGGGCCTGCATCAAGCGATATCGTCGGCAATCGTATTGCGCAAAATACCCACTTCATCCACTTCAATTTCGACCACATCGCCCGGCTTCATGAACAGTTGCGGCGTGCGTTTGTTGCCGACGCCACCCGGTGTGCCTGTCACGATCACGTCACCGGGTTCAAGCGGAATGAAAGTCGAAATATAGGCAATCTGGCGAGGGATGCTGTGAATCATCATGTCTGTCGTGGCATGCTGCAACACTTCGCCATTCAAGCGGGTGCTGAGCGTCAGCGTTTGGCCTGGCTTGATTTCGTCAGCAGTCACCATCCAAGGTCCGAAACCTCCCGTGCGCCAAAAGTTTTTGCCTGCTGTCCACTGCGTGGTGAAGTTTTGCCAATCACGCACCGAGCCATCGTTGTAGCAAGAGTAACCTGCAATATGGTTCCAGGCATCGGCCTCAGCGATGCGACGACCACCCTCGCCAATGATGATGGCGATTTCACCTTCGTAGTCCAGACGGTGCGACTCGGAAGGACGCATGATGGCTTGGCCGTGCGCCACTTGAGATGCATTGACGCGCGAAAAAATAGCGGGCTTTTCGGTCAGATCGCGGCCCGTTTCCTTGACGTGGTCGTGGTAGTTCAAGCCCACGCACATGATTTTTTCAGGGTTGGGAATGACAGGCAACAATTCGAGTTGGTCAAAAACCAAGTCAGGTGCATGGCTTGCCAGGGCCTGCGCGGCCTGGTTCACCATCTTCTTGGCAATCAATGTTTTCAAATCAGGTGCTTGCTGGCCCAAGAGGGGAGACAGGTTCAAAACCTTGTCGCCTTGCACGGCACCATAACAAGCGGTGTGGTTGAGCATGAAGCTGATGAGTTTCATTGAGACTGCTTTCAAGATAAATAAAAACGAACTTGGATTCTAGGCTGAGTCCCTGTGAGAAGTATTCAAGCTGTTCGCCCTGAATCAACCCGTCAAAGGCGCTCTCGAGCCCAAGGGTTTACACCCATGAGCACCGGGCCGATTCCCCATAGCATGTGCAAAAAGGACTTTTACCATGACAACCCCAACCCGCTTGCGACACCTGTTCAGTCTTTTGTGTATCGTCTTGTGCTGGATGCCCGGCATGGCCACAGCCCAAAATTGGCCCCTGCGACAACCGCTCAAAATGGTGGTGGTCTGGCCGCCCGGTGGTTCAGCAGACCAGGTTGCCCGGATCATTGCACCGGTCTTGTCTCAGCAACTGGGTCAGAACGTCATTGTGGAAAACAAGGCGGGCGCCTCCGGCGTGATCGGCACCACCAGCGTTTTGAATGCACCGGCCGACGGCTACACCGTCGGTGTGGTGTTCGACACCCATGGCGTCAACCCCAGCCTCATGCCCAACATGCCCTACGACACCAAAAAGGACATCACGCCCTTGCTGCTGGTGGGCACTTCGGCGATGGTGCTGAGCACCTATGTGGGCACTGACTACAAGACTTTCGCCGATGTGTTAGCCGCTGCCAAAGCGAAAAAGAACGTGCCCTTCGGCACCATCGGCAACGGCAGTTTGGGGCATTTGGCCATGGCCTTGCTCGGCAAGAACGGCAACATGGAGTTCAACCATGTCCCCTACAAAGGGGGTGGCCCCTTGATGGCGGACGCCATTGCCGGACATGTGCCACTCGCCATAGGCACCGTGTTTGTGAGCAAGCCTCACATCGACAACAAACGCCTGCGGCCTTTGGCGGTCACCTCGGCCAAGCGGGTCGCGGAATTTCCGGATGTCCCCACGATTGCCGAAGCCGGCTACCCTGGATTTGAAGCACCCGCATGGTGGGCCATCGTGGCATCTGCCAAAACCCCGCCCGAGCTGGTCAAGCGCTGGAACGAAGAACTCAACAAAGTGCTGCGCAACCCCGAGGTGGCGAGCAAACTGAGTGCCCAAGGCATTGACTTGGCGGGCGGCACTCCGGAAAAAGCCCGCGCCTTCATTGAACAACAAATTGAAACCTGGGCCAAGGTGGTCAAAGACAACAACATCAAGCCCGACTGAGGCTTCAAGCACAAGGGACGCACAGTCAAGCCTCAGGCCTTATTTGCAGTGCTATCAAAATGCGGGCCACCATGTTGTAGGTGGCGATCGCGGTGGTCAACTCCACCAATGCCGTCGTGCTCATGTGGCTTTGCAGTGCCTTGAACAACTGTTCGTCCACCTGGATGTTTTGGGTCATTTGCGCAGCGTATTGCACCACCAGTTGCTCCAAGGGACCCAATTCAGCCTGTGAAACACCATTGGCGGGATCGTTCGCAACGGCGGCCTCCAGTGCTTTCAATTCAGCCGGGCTGCCTCCGGCTTTCAAAAAGTCGGGCGCATGATGGTGGTATTCATAATCGGCTCCAGTGAGTAAGGCCACGGTACAGATGCCCAACTCGCACCATTTGCGCGGTGCGGTTAAATTAGCGCGCACATGTTGAAAATACGCCTGCCACCCACTGGCCACCGGGGCGCTCCACAGCAAGGCTTTGTCCAGATTCAGCAAGTGGCCGCCGCGTCGATCTAAAACAGCTTGCACCAGGGCGGGCGATTGGGGGTGGGATTCGGGTGTCCATTCAGGAATTCGCATAAGTTCTTTCGCAGGTTCTTTCAATCGCTGGTCACAATGCACTCGGCCTGCAGAACACGAACACGCGGATCCACGTAATAACCACCGTACTCGGTGTATTTGAGCAGCGTTCTGCGGCAGGACCCACAAGCAAAGACATCACATCGGTTGTAAGGGAAAAAAGCGGGCGCCACTGGTGCGTTCGGCGAGTCGTAGCGTGTGCCCTGGGGGTGATACTCTTCAAAGGTCAGCTCCACACCGTGGGCAGCCTCAGGATCACGCAAGGACCCCACCGGGCGCATGAGGGTCGTGGGCCAACGCGACTCAGCCACACTCTCCCAACCCACGCAAGCCGCCATACCGCAGGCGCAACTCGGGACCTGTTCGGTTTGCGCTTGCTCTGCCAATGTCCGAAGTGTCTGGGCTGAAAGAAAGGGAACTGTCATCTTGTATCCGTTTGAACAGGGTTTTCACCCACTTGAATCTTCGCACCCGGCCATAGACTCAAGGGCTATTTTTACACCCAACACAGCATGACCGACTTTACAACACCTTCACGCCGCCAAGCACTGACGTGGGTCGCAGCCACGACGGCTGGCTTGGCTTGGCCCACCGCCTTTTCGCAATCGGCTAAGTGGCCCGCCAAGCCGATACGCATCGTCGTGGCTTTTCCGCCTGGCGGACTGACCGATGCTTACGCGCGGCTGTATGCCGAACAGCTCAGCGCCAAGTTGGGCGTCAGTGTGATGGTGGACAACAAACCCGGCGCTGGAGCCATCATCGGGATTGATGCGGTAGCCAAATCTGCCCCCGATGGTTACACCTTGTTGATGACCACATCAGGCACCGTCTGGCAAAACCGTGTGCTTTACAGCAAGCTGCCTTACAACTTGGACAAAGATCTCACGCCAGTGGCCAACTTCCCTTCAGGTCCTTTGGTCGTTGGGGTGTCGGATAAGGTGCCCTCCAAAACGATCCAGGAGTTCATCGAATTCGCCAAAACCAATCCAACGGCCATGGGCACCTATGCGCCGGGTTCTTACCCGCACATGGTCGCCGATCAGATCAACCGCAACCATGGCACCAAGATCCTGTCGATTCATTACAAGGGTGAATCCCCCATGTGGGTGGATGTGGCCTCGGGACAATTGCAAGTCGCCATCGGCAGCTACCAGGCTTTCAACACCGTGGCAGGGCGGGGTGTGAGGGCTATTGGGGTTACCGGGTCCTATCGATCGCCCAAACTACCGAATGTTCCGACCTTGGTGGAGCAAGGCATGAAAGACCCTTTGGTGGCCCTGGAGGGCGGTTTGCCTTTGATGGCGCCCAGGGGCACGCCTGAAGCGGTCTTGAAAATACTTTCCAGCGTGGTCGTGGAAGGCGCCGAATCTGAGCGCTCTGCTCAATTGCGCGAGGCTTTTTCCATTCCCAACAAACCCAAAAACCTGACCGAGACACGCCGAGACTGGGAGCGGGATGTACCGGTCTGGATCAAACTGGCGGTCGACTTGGGCATCAAGCTCGACTGATGCACACGCTACACCCCACCCCCGACAAAGACACGATCGCCCTTTTGCCCGCCTTTGCCCGACTGGGGCTGGCGCAGATCACACTGGTCAGTGCAGGTGGCCCAGCGGAGCTGGCCAAGGCGCAATTGATGCAGCATCGCGCCTGGGGCTTCGACACCGAATCCAAACCCACTTTCAAGGTGGGCGAAGTCTCCGATGGCCCGCACATTGTTCAACTGGCCACAGCGCAGCATGCTTGGATTTTTCAATTGCATGATCCGGCCTGCCGGGCTGTTGTTGCGCAACTCATGGCTGCAGACGGCGTGACCAAGGCCGGGTTCGGATTGGGTGATGACCGCAAGCGCATCCTGTACAAACTCATGGTCGAACCGCAAGGCGTATTGGATCTCAACACCGTGTTTCGGGAGCGGGGTTACCGCAAGGACATGGGCGTCAAGGGTGCAGTGGCGGTGCTGTTCAACCAGCGCTTCATCAAGTCGAAAAAGGCCGCCACCAGCAACTGGGCACAAGCCAGACTCAGCGATGCGCAGTTGGTCTATGCGGCCAACGACGCTTATGCCGCCATCCGGGTGCTTGAAGAGCTTGAAGCACAATCAGCATCTTCGCAAAAAACAAATTGCCTGCCATGATCATCCGCACCCACGAAGACGTGACCACCGCAGTTTTGGCCGAACTCGATCGCGCCACCGATCCCCGCTTCAAGGAAATCATGTCAGTGGCCGTCCAACATCTGCACGGCTTTGTGCGAGAGGCCCGCCTCAGCGAAGCCGAATTCCACCAGGCTTGCGGTTGGATTGCCCAACTGGGTCAACTCACCACGGCATCGCACAACGAAGTGGTGTTGATCTGTGGTTCGCTGGGAATTTCATCTTTGGTGTGTTTGCTCAACAACGGAGACCACGGCCAGACCGAAACCACAGCCAACCTGATGGGACCGTTCTGGCGAGAAAACGCCCCGCGCATGGCCTCTGGCAGCTCGATCGTGCAATCCCCCACGGCTGGCGTGCCTCTGTTTGTGAACGCCTGGGTGCGCGATCAGCAAGGTCGACCCGTCGAGGGCGCCGATGTCGACATCTGGCAAACCAGCGGGGAAGGCTATTACGAAAACCAAGACCCTGAACAGTCCGACATGAACTTGCGCGGCAAATTTACCACCGACAGCAAGGGCCACATCACTTTTCAAAGCGTCAAGCCCGGGGCTTACCCGATTCCGTTGAGCGGTCCTGTAGGTGCCTTGCTGCGCGCCCAAGGCCGGCACAACATGCGGCCGGCGCACATCCATTTCATGATCCACAAGGCCGGTTACAAAACCCAGTTCTCGCAGGTGTATTCCAGCGACGATCCGAACCTCGAGACCGATGTGCAGTTTGGTGTGACCCAAAGCTTGATCGGCCAGTACGTCCTGCACAGCGGCGAAACTTCGCCCAGCGGTGATGGCGGCGCTTGGTATTCCCTGGACCACCATTTCGTCATTGAGCCGGGCCCGCACCGACTGCCCAAGCCGCCCATTACCGGTAAATCCACTGGCGAGCGGCCAATGCAACAGGTTTTGGCGCGGCGGGAAGATCACACTTGACTGTGAGAGCTGTGTACACCCAGTCCCGCGGATGACAGACGCGGCTATGCAGAATGGGTTCAATTCAAATACCAATGACCCTTTCTGCCCCTCCACTCCTGAGCAACACACCATGAAATTCGGCGTCTTTGATCACTTGGACAACAGCGGTGCGCAGCTGAGCGATTTTTATGAGGACCGACTCCAGCTGATCGAAGAATACGATCGGGTGGGCATCCACATTTACCTCACTGCTGAACACCACGCCACACCGCTGGGCATGTCGCCCTCGCCCTCGGTATTGCATTCGGCCATTGCACAGCGCACCAAAAAGCTGTTGTTCGGGCCGCTGGTCTACACGCTGGCGCTGTACCACCCGTTGCGTTTGGCCGAAGAAATTTGCATGCTCGATCATTTGAGCAAAGGTCGTTTTCAATTAGGTGTCGGTCGGGGTATCTCTCCCTACGAACTCGGTTATTACGGCGTCAACCCTGACGAAGCCCATGCCAGATACCTCGAGTCTTTCGAGGTGGTTATGCAGGCCTTGAAAGGCGCACGGACGGGCAAGCGCGAACTCACCTACCAAGGGCGGTTCTACCAGTTCAAAGATGTGCCGCTGACCATGGCACCCTATCAAAATCCGCATCCGCCACTGTGGTACGGCGTTGGTGACCCCAATGGCGTGAGCTGGTGCGTCGCTAACCGCTGCAATGTGGTGGGCAATGCGCCGCTGGATCGCATCCGCCTGATCACAGACCGTTACCGCGAAGAATGGGCTGCGGCCGGTCACAGCACTGATGACTTGCCCTTGATGGGCACCACGCGCCACATGGTGATCGCTGACACCGACAAGCAAGCCAACGACTTGGCCCGCGAAGCCTATGCCCGTTGGTACAAGAGCTTCATGTACCTGTGGGACAAACATGGCACCAAGCCAAGCGCCTACTTTCCCTCCACTTGGGATGAGCTCGCAGGTGCAGGCCGCGCTTTGGCGGGCACACCGGCTACAGTGCGCGAGCAATTG
>Ga0136644_10002691_pt1 | contig 13454 bp, 7 predicted proteins | sample C_130820_EF_Meta_FD_94780 | JGI IMG/M metagenome (GOLD analysis project Ga0136644, IMG submission 94780) | Freshwater microbial communities from Lake Croche, Canada to study carbon cycling - C_130820_EF_MetaG (v2) (version 2) | ecosystem: Environmental > Aquatic > Freshwater > Lake | place: Lake... | reverse complement strand
GGGCTTGACTACTTGTCAAATTGGCGCGTTGCTTGGAAGCTCTGTCGACCCGTTGTTGTTAGATTTAAACGGCGATGGAATTGCCAATACCACATCGGTTGTGGGTTCAGAGGCTACTTTTAACGTTGCGGGTATACAAGTCGCTACCGGCTGGCTAGGCGCCGGTGACGGGATGCTGGTAACCGATAAGGATTTTGGCTCGAATACCCTGCAGTCGTTTGGAGATTTATTGCCGAAAGATTACAGCGCAGTAAACGGTCCTACCGGTTTGATGGCCATTGATAAAAATCACGATGGCGTTATCAACTCGAAGGATGCTGGCTATAAAGATCTAGCGGTTTATACCAATAACAATGGTGAAAGTAAGTTACAGACACTCGCTGAATTGAACATTACCTCCATTTCAGTGAGTATGAGCTCAACTAATCATGAAAATAATGGCAATTTGATTGGCTTGATGGGCGCTTACACGACCAGTGATGGTGTTACTCATTCGATGGCTGATCTTGCGTTTCAAATTGCGCCAGTGGTGGACATACAGAAGGTCATAAAAGATGCGCGGGTTCTTGTTGATACTGGGCATGTAGATTTGACAAAAGTTAACACCGCCAAACATCTAAGCGTGACCTTACAAGATGTGTTGGCAGTAGGAGAAAATCTATCTGGCATCCATCAACTTACAGTAGATGGTAATGCTAGTGACACCTTACATTTGGCGGGGTCAGCGTCGGGTTGGCATAGCGCTGGTACGGTTGCCGATGGGGCTGACTCATACTCGATTTATGTTAATGCCAATGCGCAATTGATGGTCAACGATAAAATTCATATTGTAATTGGCTAGATGGTAGAAGAATGGATCGTCGAGCTATGGGAATAGTATGGTTTTTGGGGGGGGGCGTTGGCTACCAAGTTCGGTAGTCATCGCCTAGTTGATATACCGGGTAAAAAATTAACTTTTTGTTACTATCATGATGATTTGCAGCGTGGAACTATTATTCAATGATACTATCAAGGTAGTTATTGTTTAAGGTATTTGACTATGAACCATCCTGGCGGCGTTCGGTTGGACCCGAGCCCGGCAGAGACTGACAGCCTATTACAAACCTTGCTTTGGGTTTGTAATAGTCACGGCATACAGAAGTCTCATGCCTCATTCTTAGCCGGTCTCCCGGCTATGGACAACTTGTCTGTAGAACACGGCGTTCGAGCAATGCAGGCTGCTGGTTTTTCAGTAAAACTTGCTAAACGTGATCCAGCCTTTCTTCCGTCTGAAATATTCCCCGTAGTTTTGCTATTGAAAGATGGCGGGGCTTTGCTTCTTAAAAATCGAACACAGTCCGTTCGCGGAACGCGTTACGAACTGCTTCAGGCTGGGCAGAACCAGCAAACACTCTTTTTGGAAGAAGCAGAGCTCCGTTCCATATACGGCGGGCACTGTTTATTGATGAAACAGCTCCCCAAGCCTGGCGAGGCAGGAGGTGAGGATGCTGACGAACCATCAGGTTCTCGTTGGTTATGGCAAACAGTTTGGCGCTATCGTCGCTATTATTACGACAGTATTTTGGCGACGGTTTTAATTAATGTCTTGTCGACATTTGCTGGCCTATTTGCAATTCATGTCTATGATCGTGTTATCCCATTAAAAGCCTATGCAACGCTTTGGGCATTAGTTACGGGTGTAGTAATAGCTTTGTTGTTTGAGGCGGCTGCAAGACAGCTTCGTGACTATTTGATGGATCTGGCAGCAAGGAAGAGTGACATTACTCTATCGTCAGCGTTGTTTACTCAAGCGCTAGGGTTGCGTTTAGAGCATACCCCCCCTTCATCCGGTGCCTTTGCGCATCAAGTACGTCAGTTTGAAACAGTGCGTGATTTTGGTACGTCAGCCAGTTTGGCGATTGTTACTGATTTGCCGTTTTCAATGTTATTCATCTTCATGATTTTCACCGTCGCTGGAAAAATGGCGATTGTCCCTCTAGTTGCGATCATTGTCTCGGTGCTTACAGCCTTGTGGATTCAATTTCCCTTGCACACATTGATGATGCAAACCTTTCGTGATCAGTCGGCCATGATGGGTGTGCTAATTGAGTCAATTGAAGGAATCGAAACGCTGCGAGTAACTGGCGCAAGTGGAATCATGACTAAGCGTTATGAAGATCTCACAGCTGCGACTGCATTCTCTGGAATGAGGTACCGCATTCTGTCGAATATCGTAATGACTTTCTTTAACTTCATACAGCAAGGACAAAGCATAGTCATGTTGGTGTGGGGAGTCTATCTCATTCATGAAGGTGAGTTAAGTACCGGTGCCTTAGTCGGCTGTATGATGTTTGCGAGTCGAGCAATTGGCCCTGTAGGCCAGTTTGTAGGTTTGGCCACACGATTTCAAACGGCCAAAACTGCGCTTGGAGGGTTAAACAGCCTAATGAGTTTGCCTGTGGAGCGCGACCCTACACGTTCATATCTTCAAAAGCCTCATATAGATGGCGCAATTGAAGTTAGTAAATTAAGTTTTGCTTATCCCGCAACCAGCGGACATAAAGCACCGATTGCATTAAACGATGTTAGTTTAAAAATTGAAACCGGTGAGCGAGTCGCATTCGTAGGCAAAATTGGTAGCGGTAAATCAACTCTGCTAAGAATGATCGCCGGACTTTATCAGCCTTTTGAAGGACAGGTAAAGATCGATGGTATTGATATTCGTCAGATCGACCCCGTAGATTTCCGTAACAACATCGGTTACGTAACACAAGATTTAAGGCTATTTCGTGGCACGCTTCGGGAAAACATTTTCTTGGGGCGACCAAGTGCTTCTATGGATGCCTTTCATGAGGTCGTAGCTCTCACTGGTTTAGATAAAATTGCAGATGCCCACCCTATGGGTTATGACATGCCTATCGGGACCATGGGTTTGGGTTTGTCCGGTGGTCAACGTCAGTTGGTTGCTTTAGCTCGGGCTCTGATTACACGGCCTAAAATTTTGTTGATGGACGAGCCTACATCAGCGATGGATATGCAGACCGAGGCATTATTTACCAAACGTCTAGAGCACATAGTCAAAGGTCGAACCGTCATTATTGTTACCCATCGCCCTTCGCTATTAAGTGTGGTTGATAGAGTTGTGGTTATGGATCAGCAACGCTTGGTTGCGGACGGACCTAAAGAACGAATTCTTGCCATGCTTGCAGGTCAAGGCTCGAATGCAGTGAGCAAAGAAGGCTTGCTAGATGGGGGTCATTAATGAAATCTAAACATGACCTTGATAAAATTCATCCATTTAGTCTGGGTTTAGAATGGAAATTAACCCGCCGTAAATCAAAACTCAAGGGCGACGATTACGAATACATGCGTAATGTTAGTGAAGCTCTGCTTGCTCAAGCAACTCCAGCATCATCTGCTTTGTTGTATTTGCTTATCATTCTTACCGTAATTGGTCTGATTTGGGCGAGTGTTTCAAAAGTTGACGAAGTCACGCTTGCAGAAGCGCGTGTCATTCCTTCAAGCCGTGAACAAGTCATCTCTAGTTTGGAAGGAGGAGTACTTGCAGAACTGTTGGTGCATGAAGGTGACTTAGTAGAAAAAGGTCAGCCTATCGTAAGGCTAGAGCCGACGCGTTTCGAATCCCAATACAAAGAAGGAATTTCTAAGCAGCTCTCCCTGAAAGCAACTCGTGCACGTGCAAGAGCAGAAGCATACGACCTGCCTTTAGAATTTCCTCCTGAAGTAAAACAAAGTTTGCAATTAGTGTCTAACGAAACCAGAGCCTTTGAGGCCCGGAAGCGAATGTTGGAAGAATCGGTCTCGGCGCTAAGTAAAAGCCAGAAATTGATCGCCAATGAAATTGCGATATCTGAAAAATTATCAAAACAAGGTTTGTTTTCAGAGGTAGAGCTGTCTCGTTTGCGCCGTCAGGAAAATGACCTCAGTCAGCAAATTATGGAACGCATTAATCGCTTTCGTGCAGATGCCAATTCAGAATTGACGCGTACCGAATCAGAGCTAGGGCAATTGGCTCCTAACTTAAATGCGCGATTAGATACGCTTGAAAGAACTACTTTGCGTGCACCTGTTAATGGGATAGTTAAGAATTTGCGCTTCACCACTATAGGAGCCGCAGTGTCGCCAAGTGCGCCCATACTCGATATCGTACCTGGTGATGGTGCTTTATTATTTGAAGCGCGGCTTGATCCAAAGGATGTGTCGCATGTGTCAATCGGTTTGCCTGTGTCCATCAAGTTAACAGCTTACGATTCTGCTGTCTTTGGAGAATTAAAAGGTAAAGTAGAAATGATTAGCCCAGATACATTTCGTGAAGATGCGCGTCCAGTAGAAGGTCAACCCGCTAATTACTATCGAGTGATGATTTCAGGTGCGATTGACCTAGAAAACCCCAAACAAAAATCAATGCAAATCATCCCGGGTATGCAAGCGCAAACGCAAATTAAAACGGGTCAAAAGACTGTAATGCAATACTTGCTGAAACCGTTGACGAAAGCCAAGGAAGCTTTCCGTGAGCGATAGTCTAGCTCGATGCGCAATTGGATTTATTGCGGTTCTTGGCCTGTTTACATCTGCCGCCGTTGTAGCAGGCGAAGCAGCTGGTGAGGCACTCCCCTCAGAAGTAATTCGGACTCTGCGAGATTTGCCTAACCTAGCAAGCTCAGCCAATGTTAAGAGGTCAGACACTCAGCTCAAACGCCTAGTGCAGAAAGCAGTGATTTATAGCTCTGCCATACGTGAGGCGCGCTACGCGGCGGATGCGGCTCAGCAAGACATTCATGCAGCAAAGGGAGGGCGTCTGCCGCAAGTTGGGATCAGCATTGCCAGCACTGCCTATACTGGCGAAATACCTAGCGTAAGCCGTCTCGATCGTCCTTACTATGGCGTGAATGCCACTGTTCCCGTGTACGATTTTGGACGTATTGCTGCTCAAATCAAAGGGCGAGAGGCTGCTTTCGACGCGTCAAATGCAAGAGCGGCGCAGCAGGCGAACTTGATTGCCATAGAAACTGTTACCACCTGCCTTGAATACACCAAACAGCGTGCATTACTTTTTGCAGCGGATGACTATCTACAGAATGTGCAAAAATTAGCTGATATGTTGACCCAAGTGACCGAAGCCGATCCAGGGCGACGTAGTGAGTTAGTGCAAGCACGTTCCCGCGTATTGCAGGCAACACAGGCCAGAGAAAACTCACGCAGTTCTGCACGTGAATACCGCATTCGTCTTGATCGTCTGGTTGGTCAAGACAATTCAACATTATGTGATGGTGTGGACGCCGGCTTTCTACAAAAACCAGATCTCGACGCAGTACGCGCAAAAGTACGTGAAAACCCTCAAGTAAAAGCATTCAATTTCGATTACGAATCATATCTAAGACAATTGGATCAGATCAACGCATCGCGTAAGCCTCAGATGCAAGCCAGTGCTACTCATGCCCCCGTTGCAGCTGGTTTTATTACTAACAGCTACTACCAAAACTTTACCCTCAGTGTGACCATGCCGATATATGACGGCAAAGTACTTGAATCAAGTGAGCGAGCTGCGCTTGAAAGAGCTCGCGCCGCTGCTGAGCATGTTGATTTAACAGTAAAGCAGCTCGACACTGATTATCGTGAGCGCTATGAGTTAGCTACCTCAGCTCTACGAAGAGCAGATGAATACGTAAGTCTTTTGGAAATTAATGATCGCGTTCGAAAAGACTTTTTTGTGCAGTGGTATGCGCTAGGCCGTCGTTCGTTGTTTGAGCTGTTGGCGATAGAGCAAGAGCAATACACACTACAACAGGGATATTTCACATCATTGTTCGATGGCATGATGGGTGTAGCGAATATCATGGGCAACGCTGGGCAGCTCACGGAGATGGAATAACTGGCGTTAGTGGGCGGCTAGCAAAGAATAAAAGGCGATAAGAATTGAAACCAGCGAGTAATTCAACCCAATCAAAATTAGCTCATGCCTTAGACCTTCAAAATAAAGGGGAGTCTAAAAAGGCGACCGCTTTATTTTTGCAAGTATTGAAATCGCAGCCAGATAATATTTTTGCACTGTACTCTCTAGCGGCAATAGAATCTAACTCCGGCAATCACATAGCAGCATTGAACTACGCTACGAGAGCGGTGACAGTAAACCCAAAATTTGCACAGGCCTTGGTTGCGCGTTCAGTCATTCTTTATAAGCTCGGTAGATTCGATGATTCTATGGTCGACATCGACCAGGCCCTTGCATTAGAGCCCGCATTAGATGCGGCCAAGGCACATAAAGAAGTAATTAGTGCTGCAAAGACTGGCGGGCTACTTGCCACACCAACTATTGCCGGCCCGAGTGCTGAGCTAAATGGTAAAGCACTGATGTTGCAAGACCAAGGTAAGCTAGCTGAAGCAGAGCAGCTCTTTATCAAAGTATTAGAAAAATATCCCGATGATTTTGTGGCGTTGTATTCGTTAGGAGTTATATCCAGCCGCAATGGTCAAAGTGATTTGGCGCTCAATTGGTTAACCCGTGCAGTGCAAAGTTCGCCAGACAATGCTATGGCTCACTATGCATTGGCGACTACATTGCAGGGTTTAGCATTGTACGAGCAAGCGTTAGCAGAATTTGACAAAGCTCTAGCGATTAATCCTCAGTACATGGAGGCATACAATAACAAGGCGACACTATTACACAGCATGAATCGCCAGCTCGATGCGCTAAAAGCCTTAGAAGAAGCATTGACAGTTTCTCCTCAAGACCAAAAATCGCTAAGTAATAAAGGTTACATCCTTACAGAATTCAAACAGAATGCCCTTGCGGCGACGGTATTTAAGCACTTGCTGACACTAAATCCCGATTACGAATATGCCGAAGGTTTACATACACTTGCGCGATTGCATAGCTGCGATTGGACAGACTTTGACGCAAACAAGCAACGTATCATCGAAGGCGTACACGCTGGCAAACGGGTATGCAATCCCTTTGCTTTGATGTCGATAAGTGATAGTGCTGAAGATCATATGAAGTGCGCTGAAGTGTTTGGTGCCCAGCGCTTTCCTGCAGCGAAAGAGCCTATGTGGCGCGGAGAAGTCTATCGCCATAGAAAAAAACGAGTTGCATTTATCTCAGCAGACTTTCGTGAGCATCCAGTAGGGTATTTACTTGTTGGATTGATCGAAAAGTTCGATAAAACAGAATTTGAAACCTTTGGCATTTCGCTCGGTATACGAGATGGATCGGAGTTGTACAAACGTTATAAAAATGGATTTGATCATTATCTAGATTGTGCAGACAAAGCTTCGCATGAAGTAGCGAGGCTGATACGCGCTATGGAAATCGACATCATGATCGATTTGTCAGGTTACACATCTGGCTCACGCTTGGATATTCTTGCGCATCGACCTTCGCCAGCACAGGCAACCTATTTGGGTTTTCCTGGTGGGCTGAATCTTCCATACATAGATTATCTGATCGCAGATAAGGTGACCGTACCAGAACATCATCAGACTTTTTACCGTGAGAAGCTACTTTACCTTCCGCACTGCTATCTGCCTCGTGACACTCACGTGAAGCTCGCACCGACCACCCCTCCCAAATCAGAATTCGGATTACCTGATAATGGTCTTGTATTTTGTAGCTTTAATCATGATTACAAAATTAATCCGCCGATATTTGAAGCCTGGATGGATCTCTTACGAGAAAACCCCGGCAGTGTCTTGTGGCTAATGAAGCTCAATGACGATGCTCGACATAATTTAGAAAAAAATACTGATTACTACGGTATAGATCCCAGCCGCTTAGTATTTGCTACACGCGTGCCGCGAATCGAAGACCATCTTGCACGTTATCGCCATGCGGATGTTTTTTTGGATACATTCCCGTATAACGGCCATACAACAGCCAGTGATGCACTACTGGCTGGAGTGCCTGTCGTTACTTTGACAGGCAAAGGTTTCGCTAGTCGTGTAGCAACCAGCCTGCTACATGACATGGGTAAATCCGATTGGTGTGCCAACTCAATTGATGAGTATAAACAAAAAGCCCGAGATCACTTAAATGAAAGAAGTATCGGACAAGGGGTTCGAGATCAGCGTGAAGGTATACCTTGGCCAATTAATGAAGAAATGCAGGCATACGCATTTTGTAATGCAATTTCGAAAGTTTAATTCTTGACGCTCAAGGATCATTAAGCTTTTAAAATATTTTATATTGACTCGTAAACAATCAATATAAAGTTAATAAATAAAATCGACCGCCTAATAATTAAGCGAAAAGTTTGAGTAAGCTCTGAAATAGCATGCTTTCTGTATTTATTATTTGGAGATGGAAAATTAAACAAATACTTGTTACTGGTGGTGCTGGATTTTTGGGGTCACACCTGTGCGATAAATTGATTGCCCGTGGCGACAGTTTGCTATGCCTTGACAATTTTTTTACGGGGAGCAAGCAAAATGTTTCGCATCTTTTAAAAAGCCCCAACTTTGAATTAATACGCCACGACGTAACTTTCCCTCTCTACGTTGAAGTAAATCAAATATTTAATTTGGCCTGTCCAGCCAGCCCTGTTCATTATCAATACGATCCGGTCCAGACTACCAAGACCTCGGTACACGGTGCTATCAACATGCTTGGCCTAGCCAAGCGGGTCAAAGCCCGTATTTTGCAAGCTTCAACTAGTGAAGTTTATGGTGATCCACAGGTTCATCCTCAGACCGAAGATTATTGGGGTAGTGTAAATCCCATAGGCATTCGCAGTTGTTATGATGAAGGAAAACGCTGTGCTGAAACTTTGTTTTTTGATTACTACCGTCAGCATCGCTTGGAAATTAAAATAATGCGCATTTTTAATACGTATGGGCCAAGAATGCATCCTAACGATGGCCGCGTGGTGAGTAATTTCATTATGCAAGCCCTCAAAAATGAGGACATTACGATTTATGGTGATGGTGTTCAAACGCGTAGTTTCTGTTATGTCGACGACCTAATCGACGGAATGGTTCGTCTTATGGATAGTCAAGCAGGATTTACTGGGCCCGTAAATATTGGAAATCCCGCAGAGGTAACGATGTTGGAGCTGGCGGAGACGGTACTGAGGTTAGTTGGTTCCAAATCAAAACTGGTTCATCGGTCATTACCCCAAGATGACCCGCGTCAGCGAAAGCCGGACATAGATCTGGCTCATAAAGAATTGGGATGGCAGCCAAAGGTTTCGCTGGAGGATGGATTGAAAGAAACAATAAATTATTTTCGCAGGTCGCTGGTTATGAGTAACTTTACATACCGTAATGGAGCCTAGTAGGCGGATATTTTTAACTCAGGCATACAAATATAATTATGAACGACACAATAAAAGTCGCTTTTTGCATCGATGAAGGTTATGCACAGCATCTTGCGGTAGCACTCACTTCTCTAGTTATGCATAACGGGGGAAATAAACTGGAGGTATATATAGCGTCACCTCCATTAAAACCCGAAAGTCTGAGCCGTCTGAAAAAAATTGGATCAGCACTATCGGCTAATTTAATATTCAAAGAGATACAGGGTGATCGAGTCGCAAATTTTCGCGAGCATCTACATCTGTCGAGGGCGGCATATTTCAGAATTCTGTTGTCGGAAATTTTACCTGAGGTCGATAAGATAATATATTTAGATTGCGACTTGGTAGTGGAAGCTGATCTAGCTCCATTGTGGGGCATTGACTTGACGGATTATGCAGCTGCTGGTGTTGATGAAGAGAATCCGGTCCAAACTTCCCGACTAAATCTAGAAGATGATTTATATATTAATTCAGGCGTCCTTGTCCTTAATTTAGCATTTTGGCGAGAGCACAAGCTAACCGTAAAATGTCTTGATTGGGTTAATGACAATCCGCATAAAAATATTTTGCTGGATCAAGATGCAATTAATGTTTCATTAAAACACAAAAAGAAAACCGTTAATATAATGTGGAACTTGAACCCCGTTCCGCTGGAAGATTTAGATGTACTAAAAAGATATCCACAGCGAATCATCCACTTTGGCGGCCCTATTAAGCCATGGCACAAATGTTATGACTTTGCGTTACAGGAGATTTATAAAAAATATTTGGCTTTAACGGATTGGTACGCAGACTTTTCTCTTCAAGAACCTAAGAATGTTGGTCAAGCCTGCTTGGTGGCGAATCAATTGCACGAAAATAAAGATTATCTTAATGCAGGCCGTTATTACCAAAAAGCAATTGAATATTGGTTATCCAATAAATCCTTAGATTCAAAATTATTGCTTGATTGTATTAACGGCGGTCATCGGCACTTTAATTCTCAAGACTATACAAGTGCATGTGAGCACTATAGATCTTGTATAGAGCATTGGGGTTTTCCGCTGCATTACACCGTTAATATTTACAAAATGCCGGGATTACTGGACTCGATGTTTTAGTCAATACTGCTAGTTTGAAAATACATACTCAACTTAACTGCAGTCAAGTTGGTTTTATGTGCTAATTAAAAAATACTCAAGACGAGCCTCAAGTTGCAGAACGAAAATACCCAATCAGCCCATACACCCAACTCGCTCACTACACTCGATAATGAGTTAGAGAGTGCTGAAGTCTTAATTGCAGAAGGAAACTTTCCGCAAGCAGAGTTGCATTTAGGGCTTTATGCGCAGGGCGGCGGTAATCACTTACGCGCAGTAGAATTGAATGCAAAAATTGCACGAGGGTATGGTTTGCCTGTGGGCTTTAGACTGTCTGAAAAGCGCCTATCTTTGAGATCCGCTCCACAAAAATATTTATTGGTCCGAGCATGGGGTTATGGATTCTGGAGCGATGTTCATCATGTAATTGGCCAGCTTTTCCTTGCAGAGCTAACACACCGAACACCCATTGTTTGGTGGGGAGAAAATAGTTTATTCCGCGATGCAAGCAATCCGAACGCCTTCGAGCTGTACTTTCAGTCCAATGGGTTATCGAGTTTGCCCACCACATTGTCGGGATGCTCGTTTTATCCTGCCAAATGGAACGAAGATAATGTTTTCGGAGCGGCGATTAATCTTTGGGAGGGACAAGATTCTCGTATGGCAGCGCCATACTTTTTTAATCGTCATGAGGATATCGTTGTAAGCGATTTTTATATGACTATAGAGTCAATTCGTCCATGGATTAGCGTGAACTCGGACTATTATGACTTGACCGATGATGAAATTTATAACCTTTTGTTCGACCGATATCTAGTTCCAACCGCGCCAATACTTCAAAAAGCAAAAACGTTTTATGACGAAAAAATGTCTGGCCGTCCCTGGGTGGCAGTCCATGCACGTGGTTCGGATAAGGTCTACGAATCGCCTGAATTAAACCAAACTAATTCTGCTTATTGGGCCTTTGTAGACCGAATTATTGAATTAAATCCAAGCATCGGCGTGTTTCTTCTTACTGATGCAATTGAGCTACATGATGCTTATAAAAATCGCTATGGAGATAGGTTAGTCGCTACACCTGCTTTGCGCTCTAATTCAGATATTGGCATTCATCTCCAAGGGCACAGCGGTTATGAATTAGGTATTGAGGTGATGGTTGATGTATTGCTGGCGATTCGCTGTGATTTTTTTGTAGGAAATAAGGGATCGAATGTCTCGCTAGCCATTTCGAGTATCAAGCGTTGGCCTAGTAATTTCTCTTTCCTACTTGGAACAAAAAATGTACGGAAAAATAATTGGTTTTTGCATAAGGGCCATAAGAGCGCTCACTCGAAAACGGGTGGCATACAAGCGGGAAGTTATACGCTACCGAAAAAGAAAGTATTGTTCTATAACAATTGGCATAACGGCGACGTTCATATGTCCCGTCCTTACATAATTGATTTAATGAATTTGTTAGGTGATTGTGAGTATTATTATTTTCATAAAAATGATAAAAAATTGTTAGGCGATATTGAAAACTTAAAGACGGTTTCTGAAATGATCAAGGCTGATATTTCAATCGACACTTGGATTGGTCAATATCATTATCGGGGTATGGGCATCCCAGAGATGGCTGCTAACAAATCAGTTTTTTTAGGCTGCAATTTTCCACACTACTATGCAGTAATGTCACTGGTCTATGAAAGCATTGGGTTGGGTCGCGAAATAAAATCAATGGAACATTACATACCTACCATTGATTACGAAAAGTTTTATATCAAAAACATTGATACATTTTTTTCAGGGCAGACTAACCCATTTGTTTTGATAAGTAATAATTCGATTATGTCAGGACAGGCGCCGGCGGTCGATTTTGATGCCATCACGTTGAGTCTAGCCGATACGTTCCCTCAAGTTTCTTTCCTGCTTACGAACCCGGGCACGATCAAAATACAAAAAAATAACGTCTTTTACTGTGATGAGATCATTAACAGCCCTACAAAGATAAACGACCTCAACGAAATATCGTATATCTCAACACGCTGCAAACTTATTGTTGGTCGATCATCAGGGCCGTACTCGTTTTCTATTACGGGAAAAAATGTTCCCGGAAAAAAATTCGTCTGCATATGTAATTTTCAGAAGGATGCTTGGACAATAGGCGATTTGAACAATGTCACTTGGACTAATGAATCATCAGTTGATGTTTTGTTGCCCATGCTAATTAATGTGATTAAAGAATGTGTCTGCTAATCAGACCAATCTATAATTTTAAATATGAGATCAAGGAGCCAATTGTATGGAGCATAATAATTCAACGGTAGAGCTATTTAGTCTAGGTGATTTATACGTATCCGATTTTCTGCAGCCGGACGAATCACCCCGAGCAGAGCCGGTTGAAATGAAACTATTGCTTGAACAAAGTACTGGGGCGGTAAAGCTAGAAAAATCAGCACCGCTTAACGCGATGTATGGAAAATATTGGTATCGCTCCGGAATCAACAACACTATGAAAATGGAGTTGAAAGATATTGTTGACTCAATTGTGAAAGTGGTTAGTTGCAAAGAAAATGATTTGTGGATTGATATTGCTTGTAATGATGGCACCTTGCTGGGTTTCGTGCCAAAAGATTTCATTAAGGTTGGCATTGATCCTGCGGATGACTCGTACAAAGCTGAGTCAGAAAAGGTATCCAATCTAATTATTCAAGACTTTTTTTCCAAGAAGATTTTTAGTCAGTCCAAATTTGGCAGTTTGAAAGCCAAAGTAGTTACTTCAATTGCGATGTTTTATGATTTAGAGAATCCAAAGCAATTTATCGATGATATCCATGCTGTATTAGATCCAGATGGAGTGTGGGTTTTGCAGCTTTCTTACACGCCTCTAATGATAGAGCAGCTGGCTTTCGATAACATTTGTCATGAACATATTTACTATTATTCGTTGTTCAATCTGAAAAAATTGCTTGAGGCATCAGGTTTTGATATCGTTGACGTACAGCTCAATGATGTAAACGGTGGATCTTTTAGGGTCTATGCAATGAAGAGCGGTGCTAATAAATCTAGTTTTGGCACCCAGCCCTATCGCGACGTGTGTGATATG
>Ga0136644_10002687_pt1 | contig 13471 bp, 26 predicted proteins | sample C_130820_EF_Meta_FD_94780 | JGI IMG/M metagenome (GOLD analysis project Ga0136644, IMG submission 94780) | Freshwater microbial communities from Lake Croche, Canada to study carbon cycling - C_130820_EF_MetaG (v2) (version 2) | ecosystem: Environmental > Aquatic > Freshwater > Lake | place... | reverse complement strand
TGCGGTTTGCGATTCGCGAGGGTGGTCGCACGGTTGGCGCGGGCGTTGTTGCCAAGATCCACGCCTAAACAGTAAACCGGCGGCGGCGAGGGTTGTGGCCCGAGCCGTTGCTCGGTCTTGGTTTTCTCTATTTGTTCTTTGAGGTTTTGTGATGCAGAGTCAGAAAATTCGAATCCGCTTGAAAGCGTTCGACTACCGCTTGATTGACCAGTCAGCGGCCGAAATCGTCGATACCGCCAAGCGGACGGGGGCCGTCGTCCACGGACCGGTACCCTTGCCGACGCGGATTCAGCGCTACGATGTGCTGCGCAGCCCGCACGTCAACAAAACCTCGCGCGATCAGTTTGAAATCCGCACTCATCAGCGTTTGATGGACATTGTCGACCCGACCGACAAGACCGTCGACGCGCTGATGAAACTCGATTTGCCCTCGGGCGTCGACGTGGAAATTAAGCTGCAATAACTTTATTTCGAACGCGGCTTGCGCGACGCGCGCGGGCCTGATATTATTTTCGGCTTTCCCGCGTACCTGTGTCTTGCGGCACAGCTACGCACCAACCCCGGCCAATCGTAGCCGGGAACGGAGATGAACATGACTGCCTCTGTCCAAGGCCTCGGCCTCTTGGGACGGAAGGTCGGCATGATGCGCATCTTCACCGAAGACGGCGACGCCGTCCCGGTGACGGTGCTCGACGTGTCGAACAACCGTGTCGCGCAGATTAAGACCATCGAAACCGATGGCTACACCGCTGTGCAGGTTGCATTCGGGCAGCGCCGAGCGTCCCGTGTGAGTAAGCCAATGGCCGGGCACTTCGCCGCTGCTGGCGTCGAGTCGGGGTCCATCCTGCGCGAGTTCCGCGTGGCCGCCGACGTCGCCGCCGAACTCAAGCCGGGCGCGGTCCTGCCGCCGGAAACCTTTGCGGTCGGCCAAAAAGTCGACGTCCAGGGCACGACGCTCGGCAAGGGTTTCTCGGGTGCAATCAAGCGCCACAACTTTTCGTCCAACCGCGCGTCGCACGGCAACTCGCGCTCGCACAATGTGCCGGGCTCGATTGGCCAGGCGCAGGATCCAGGCCGCGTGTTCCCGGGCAAAAAGATGCCGGGCCACTACGGTGCGGTCACGCGCACGGTGCAAAACCTCGTCATTGCGCGCATCGATTCGGCCCGCGGGCTGCTGTTGGTGCGGGGTGCAGTGCCGGGTCACGACGAGGGCCACGTCGTCATTACCGCGGCTGTGAAAGCCCCGGCCAAGGCTTGACGGGGGCAACGATGGAACTCAAGCTCCTCGACGACCACGGCCAAGCGAGCGCGACCGTCGGCGTTCTCGACACGGTGTTTGCGCGCGAATTCAACGAGCCGCTCGTGCACCAGATCGTGATCGCCTACCAGGCCAACGCGCGCAGCGGCAACCGTAAGCAGAAAGACCGCCAGGAAGTGCGTCATTCGACGAAAAAGCCCTTCCGCCAAAAAGGGACTGGCCGCGCGCGCGCGGGCATGACCTCGTCGCCGCTGTGGCGCGGCGGCGGCAAGATTTTTCCAAATTCCCCCGACGAGAATTTCACCCAGAAGGTCAATCGCAAGATGTACCGGGTGGGCGTGTGTTCGATCCTTTCGCAGTTGGCGCGCGAGGATCGGCTCGCCGTCGTCGAGGGGTTCGCGCTCGCCGCACCCAAGACCAAGTTGCTCGCCGAAAAGGTCAAGGGCATGGGTCTTGAGTCGGTGCTGGTGATTGTTGATGCGCTCGACGAGAACTTGTACTTGGCGGCGCGCAACCTGCCGCATGTCGCGGTGGTCGAGCCGCGTCACGCCAACCCGCTCTCGCTGGTGCACTTCGACAAGGTCTTGGTGACGCGCGCAGCGCTCGCCCAGTTCGAGGAGATGCTCGGATGAATACCGTTTTGCAAACTGCGGCGCAGCACCGCGAAGAGCGCTTGCTGCGCGTGTTGTTGGGCCCCATCGTGTCGGAAAAGAGCACGATGCTGGCGGAGAAGCGTGGCCAGATCGCGTTTCATGTGGTGCCGGATGCGACCCGTGAAGAAGTCAAGGCAGCCGTTGAGCTGCTCTTCAAGGTCGAGGTCAACGGCGTCAACATGCTCAATATCAAGGGGCGGGCAAAGCGTTTCGGCCGCTACCACGGGCGCCGCTCGGATGTGCGCAAGGCCTACGTCCGGCTCGCCGCTGGACAGGAAATTGACTTCACGGAGGTGAAGTAAGATGCCGGTCGTTAAAGTCAAGCCAACCTCGGCCGGGCGCCGCGCGGTCGTCAAAGTGGTGGCGCCGCACCTGCACAAGGGCGCGCCGTTTGCCGCGTTGGTCGAAAGCCAGCACCGCACCGCTGGGCGCAACAACAACGGTCATATCACCACGCGCCATCGCGGGGGTGGTCACAAGCAGCATTACCGGATCGTCGATTTTCGGCGCAACGACAAGGACGGCATCCCGGCCAAGGTCGAACGTCTCGAATACGATCCAAATCGCACCGCCCACTTGGCCTTGTTGTGCTACGCCGACGGCGAGCGACGCTACATCCTAGCGCCGCGCGGGGTCGCGGTCGGTACCACACTGGTCGCGGGCGCCGCGGCACCGATCAAGCCGGGCAATACCTTGCCCATTCGCAATATTCCGGTTGGTTCGACGATCCATGCGGTCGAGATGTTGCCGGGCAAAGGCGCCCAATTGGCACGCTCGGCGGGCACCTCGGTGCAGTTGCTGGCGCGCGAGGGCATCTACGCGCAGTTGCGTTTGCGCTCGGGTGAGATTCGCCGAGTCCACGTTGATTGCCGGGCGACGCTGGGCGAAGTCGGTAACGAAGAACACAACTTGCGCCAGATCGGCAAAGCCGGTGCTGTGCGCTGGCGTGGTATCCGGCCGACGGTGCGGGGCGTGGCGATGAACCCGATCGACCACCCGCACGGCGGGGGTGAAGGCAAAACGGGCGAAGGTCGCGTTCCGGTCAGCCCTTGGGGCCAGCCGACGAAGGGCTATCGCACGCGTCGCAACAAGCGCACGACTTCGATGATCGTGTCGCGTCGCAAGAAATAACGGGAGCCGAACAACATGGCACGTTCCGTCAAAAAAGGGCCGTTCGTCGACGACCATCTGCTGAAAAAAGTCGACACCGCCTTGGCGACCAAGGACAAGCGACCGATCAAGACGTGGTCGCGGCGCTCGACGATCCTGCCCGATTTTATCGGCCTCACGATCGCAGTTCACAACGGCAAACAGCACGTTCCGGTGTTTGTCAACGAGAACATGGTAGGCCACAAGCTGGGCGAGTTTGCGCTGACGCGGACCTACAAGGGTCACGTGGCCGACAAAAAGGCCAAGCGGTAAGCGTTCATATTTTTGTATTGCTGGACCCGGTCGCTGACTGGGTATGCGAAGGAAGTCAACATGGAAACCAGAGCGATTCTCAAAGACGCACACCTGTCGGCGCAAAAAGGCCGGTTGGTGGCCGATCTGGTGCGTGGCAAGCCCGTCGAGCAAGCGCTGAATGTGTTGACCTTTTCGCCCAAAAAGGCCGCGTTCATCATCAAGAAGCTGCTCGAGTCGGCCATTGCCAACGCCGAACACAATGATGGTGCGGACGTCGACGAACTCAAGGTGCGCACCATCCACGTCGAGAAGGCAACGTCGATGAAACGCTTCATGGCGCGTGCCAAGGGCCGGGGCGCGAAGATCGAGAAGCAAACCTGCCACATCTACGTCACCGTTGGTGACTGAGGCGTCGCCTCGCGCAGTGCACTGAGCCCCAAGACCCGCCTCCTCTTACACGACAGCCAACTCAAGACCAGAGTCATCCATGGGACAAAAGATTCATCCGACCGGATTCCGGCTTGCGGTTACCCGCAACTGGTCTTCGCGCTGGTACGCCGGGCGTGGTACGTACGCGGCAACGCTGCACGACGACATTCGCGTCCGCGATTTTCTGCGCAAGAAGCTGAAAAACGCTTCGGTTGGGCGCGTCGTCATCGAGCGTCCGGCGAAAAACGCGCGCATCACGATTTTCTCGGCGCGCCCGGGCGTCGTGATCGGCAAGAAAGGGGAAGACATCGAAGGCCTGAAGAGCGAGTTGCAAAAGCTCCTCAAGGTGCCGGTGCACGTCAATATTGAAGAGATCCGCAAGCCCGAGACCGACGCCCAGTTGATCGCGGACTCGATCACGCAGCAGCTCGAGCGCCGCATCATGTTTCGCCGTGCGATGAAGCGGGCGATGCAAAACGCGATGCGTTTGGGCGCCTTGGGGATCAAGCTGATGAGCTCGGGGCGTCTGAACGGTGCCGAAATCGCCCGTACCGAGTGGTACCGCGAGGGCCGCGTGCCCCTGCATACGCTGCGCGCGGACATCGAGTACGGCTTCTCCGAGGCCAACACCACCTACGGCATCATCGGGGTCAAGTGCTGGGTCTACAAGGGCGATACCTTGGGCCGCAACGACCTCGCGGCACCGGAACGTGAAGCGCCGCCGGCCGAACGCGACGACCGTCGTTCGCGTCGCGCGCCGGGCGGGGCTCCAGGTGGTCGTCCAGGGCGTGGCGCTGGCCGCGCCGAGGGCGCGCCCGCAGGTGGCGCCGGTGCGCCGGCGGCGCCCGCTGCGCCGGGTCCCGATGGACGGCCCAGCGAGCGCCAGCGGGTACGTCGTGCAGCACCAGCTGCCGATACGGTTAAGAGCGATTGAGGGCTGATTCATGCTGCAACCAGCACGACGGAAATACCGTAAAGAACAAAAGGGACGCAATACCGGCCTCGCCACGCGGGGTGCGGCGGTGTCGTTTGGCGACTTTGGACTGAAAGCGACGGGTCGCGGGCGCTTGACCGCGCGTCAGATCGAGTCGGCGCGTCGCGCGATGACGCGTCACATCAAACGGGGTGGGCGCATCTGGATCCGCATCTTCCCGGACAAGCCGATTTCAAGGAAGCCGGCTGAGGTCCGCATGGGTAACGGCAAAGGGAACCCCGAGTACTACGTGGCCGAAATCCAGCCGGGCAAAGTGCTCTACGAAATGGACGGCGTGGCCGAAGAACTCGCTCGCGAGGCGTTTCGCCTGGCGGCGGCGAAGTTGCCGATTTCGACCGTCTTTGTCACCCGGATGGTCGGTCACTAAGCCTCCGCAGCCTATGGCGGTGGCTGGGCCACCGTCGCCAGCCGTGCAAGATCAGGAGTCGATGCGATGAATGCAAAGGAATTGCGGGCGAAAGACGCCCAGGGTTTGAACCAGGAACTGAAGGACCTGTTGCGCGCCCATTTTTCGCTGCGGATGCAACACGCAACCCAGCAACTCACCAACAACAGTCAACTGCGCAAAGTCCGACGCGACATCGCCCGCGTGCGGACCGTGCTCCACGAAAAGGCCACCGCGGCATGAACGAGACGAGTAACCCGACCTCTGTTGAGCCTGGCGTGCACGATGCTGGCCACGCCAGCGCCAGCGCCAAGGCCACCAAGCGCTCCTTGGTCGGGCGCGTGGTCAGCGCCAAGATGAAGCAAACCGTGACGGTGTTGGTGGAGCGCCAGGTACAACACCCGTTGTACGGCAAGTACATGACGCGCTCGAACAAGTACCACGCCCACGACGAAAGCGACGCGATCCGGGAAGGCGATACCGTCGAAATCGTCGAAGTGCGTCCGATTTCGCGTACCAAGACCTGGCGCGTCGTGCGCGTGGTCGAGGCTGCGCAGGTAATTTGAGCGTATCGATAGGGGTCTTCCGCCTTTGGACGACTCGTCGGTTGACACGGGTTTAAAGATCTCATAAACTAGCGGGCTTGCTGTTTCTGGCGCGCATCGTGCGCTCAAAACAGCGTTCCCGCGCTACGGGACCAAGACTGACCGATTCCCTCCGCTGCGCCGCAGTGGGGCTTCGGATCAAGTTGGGAGAAATTTCATGATTCAAATGCAGTCGACGCTGGACGTCGCCGACAACACCGGCGCCCGTTCCGTGATGTGTATCAAAGTCCTTGGCGGCTCCAAGCGGCGTTATGCCGGCATTGGCGACGTCATCAAGGTCAGCGTCAAAGATGCTCAGCCGCGCGGCCGGGTCAAGAAAGGCGAAATCTACAACGCCGTCGTCGTCCGCACGGCCAAGGGCGTGCGCCGCCAAGACGGTTCGTTGGTGAAGTTCGACGGCAATGCGGCGGTGTTGTTGAACGCCAAGCTCGAGCCGATTGGGACCCGTATCTTCGGACCGGTGACGCGTGAACTGCGCACCGAGAAGTTCATGAAGATCGTCTCGCTCGCGCCCGAAGTGCTCTGAGCAACCCCTTGCAGAGTTGAGGCAAGCAGATGGATAAGATCCGAAAAGGCGACGAGGTCGTAGTGATCGCCGGTCGCGACAAGGGCAAACGCGGCACGGTGAGCCTGCGTGTCGATCCAACCCACTTGATGGTGGACGGCGTCAACCTGGTGAAAAAACACCAGAAACCCAACCCGATGAAAGGTGTGACGGGGGGCGTTATCGAGAAATCGATGCCGATCGACCAGTCCAATCTGATGTTGTTCAACCCGGCCACGGGCAAGGGCGACCGCGTCGGGTTTCGCATTCTTGAGGACGGCACCAAGGTGCGCGTCTTTAAATCCAACGGCGAGCAGGTTCGCGGCTGAGCGCTCGAGCGCGCTAGCAGCGAATAGGCATCACGAGCACCGGTAGGACGGCACAACATGGCGCGTTTTCAACAACAGTATCGTGAACGAGTGGTTCCGGACTTGATGGAAAAGTTCGGCTTCACCTCGGTCATGCAGGTACCCCGCTTCTCCAAGGTCACCCTCAACATGGGGGTCGGCGAAGCCATCGCGGACAAAAAATTGATCGAGGCGGCGGTCGCCGATCTGACTCGGATTGCCGGGCAAAAGCCCGTGCAAACGAAGGCCCGCAAGGCGATCGCGGCGTTCAAGATCCGCGAGGGTTATCCGATTGGCTGCATGGTGACCCTGCGCGGCGAACGGATGTGGGAGTTTCTTGACCGTTTGGTAACGATCGCGCTACCGCGTGTGCGCGACTTCCGCGGGATCTCGGGGAAGGCGTTCGACGGCCGCGGTAACTACAACCTCGGTGTCAAAGAGCAAATCATCTTTCCCGAAATTGAGTACGACAAGGTCGATCGTGTGCGTGGCATGAATATCAGCATCACAACGACGGCACGCAACGACGAAGAAGCGAAGGCGTTGCTCACGGCGTTTCGTTTCCCGTTCCGCAACTGATTTCTCAGGCGAACTATCCATGGCAAAGACATCGCTGATCGAGCGTGAAAAGAAACGCGAAGCGCTGGTAAAGAAATTCGAGGCCAAGCGCGCCGCGCTGAAAGCCACCATCGACAATCAGAAGCTGTCCGAAGAGGTGCGCATGGACGCGCGCCTGGCGCTGCAGAAGCTGCCGCGCAATGCGAACCCGACGCGCCTGCGCAACCGGTGTGCGCTCACCGGGCGCCCGCGCGGCACCTTTCGTAAATTTGGTCTGGCGCGCAACAAGCTGCGCGAGATCGCGATGCGCGGCGAAATCCCCGGCATCGTCAAGGCCAGCTGGTAATCCAGCGCGCGCGCCCCACGCACAGAGTATTAGGTCGGAGACCAACCCATGAGCATGAGCGACCCGATCGCCGACATGTTTACGCGCATCCGCAACGGCCAGCGCGTCGAAATGCAGTCGGTGGCAATGCCCTCTTCGAAGCTGAAAGTTGCCATTGCGCAGCTGCTGAAAGACGAGGGCTACATTGAGGACTACGCCGTCCGTCACGACGGACCGAAGTCCCAACTGGAAGTCCAGTTGAAGTACTACGCCGGCCACCCCGTGATCGAGCGCATCGAGCGCGTCAGTCGTCCGGGGCTGCGTGTCTACAAAGGGCGCGAGAGTTTGCCCCAGGTGATGAACGGGCTGGGCGTCGCCATTGTTTCAACCCCGCGCGGCCTGATGACCGATCGCCACGCCCGCAAAGTCGGCGTCGGTGGCGAAGTCATCGGCATCGTCGCTTAACGGCGCCAGGAGACCGAGATGTCCCGAGTCGCAAAGATGCCGGTCGAGCTGCCGGCGGGCGTGAAAGCCGAAATTGGTGCCGAGCAGATCGTTGTCCAGGGCCCTCTGGGTAAGCTGGTTCAGCGCGCCGATAGTGGTGTCACGGTGCACCAAGAGGGTCAAACCCTGCATGTCGCCGCCATCGGCGAGAGTCGCGCCGCGCGTGCCATGAGCGGAACCATGCGCGCGTTGCTGGCCAACATGGTGCGTGGCGTCAGCCAAGGGTGGGAGAAGAAGCTCAACCTCGTCGGCGTGGGTTATCGCGCGCAGGCGCAGGGCGCCTCGTTGAATTTGTCGCTTGGTTTTTCGCACCCGGTGGTCCACAAGATGCCCGAGGGCATCACGGTGACCACGCCGACGCAAACCGAGATTTTGATCAAGGGGACCGACCGTCAGCGCGTCGGTCAGGTGGCCGCTGAGATTCGCGCCTACCGTTCACCCGAGCCCTACAAGGGCAAGGGTGTGCGCTATGCCGACGAAGTGGTTGTGATCAAAGAAACCAAGAAGAAATAACCGGCGGGTCTGACCATGTTTGATAAGAATGAGCAGCGGTTGCGGCGTTCGCGCCAGACCCGACTGAAAATCCGCGAACTGCGCGTCGGTCGACTCGCCGTGCATCGTACCAACCTGCATATTTATGCTTCCGTGTTGGACGAAACCGGCGAGCGCGTGCTGGTGAGCGCCTCGACCCTGGAAAAGGAAGTGCGCGAGCAGTTGGCGGGCAAGAGCGGCGGTAACGTCGATGCAGCCAAGTTGATCGGCGCGCGGGTGGCGCAAAAGGCGCTGGCCGCTGGTATCGCTGAGGTCGCCTTCGACCGCGGTGGTTTTCGCTACCACGGGCGCGTCAAGGCCCTGGCTGAGGCCGCCCGCGAAGCCGGCCTCAAGTTTTGATTCGCATCGCTTGATGTCGACCGATAGCATTCAACAGGAAATCTGACGATGGCGAAGATTACGCCCCGTATGCAGAACGAAGAGCGCGACGACGGGCTGCGCGAAAAAATGATCGCGGTGAATCGCGTCACCAAGGTCGTCAAGGGGGGTCGCATCCTCGGCTTTGCTGCGCTCACGGTGGTCGGCGACGGCGATGGTCGAGTCGGCATGGGCAAGGGAAAGTCCCGCGAAGTCCCGGTGGCGGTGCAAAAGGCGATGGACGAAGCGCGCCGCAAGATGGTCAAAGTGCCCTTGCGCAGCGGCACCATCCATCACGCGGTCACGGGTCGCCATGGCGCTTCTCGGGTCTACCTCGCGCCCGCGGCGCAAGGTACGGGCGTGATTGCAGGTGGCCCGATGCGCGCGGTGTTCGATGTCTTGGGGGTGCAGAACGTGGTGGCGAAATGCCACGGTTCGACCAACCCTTACAACCTCGTGCGCGCCACCTTGGACGCCTTGACCCGCATGACCACGCCGGCCGAGATTGCCGCCAAGCGTGGCAAGTCGATCGAAGAAATTCTCAGCTGAGCGCTGCTCGGGAGATCGCAAGATGGATAAGAAAACGCTTCGCGTCACGCTCGTGAAAAGCCCTGCGGGCACGCGCGGGACGCACAAGGCCACGGTGCTCGGCTTGGGCCTGAAAAAACTGAATCAAACGCGCGAACTGGAGGACACCCCGGCGGTTCGCGGGATGGTCCGCAAGGTGGCCTACCTCGTGAAGGTGGACTGAGACATGATGAAACTCAATACGCTCTCGCCCGGCGAGGGCTCCAAGCACCCCAAGCGCCGCGTCGGCCGCGGCATCGGCTCGGGCCTCGGTAAGACCGCTGGTCGCGGTCACAAGGGGCAAAAGTCGCGCGCGGGCGGCTTTCACAAGGTTGGTTTTGAAGGCGGTCAGATGCCGTTGCAGCGTCGCTTGCCCAAGCGTGGCTTCAAGTCGATGACGGCGGCTTTGCACGTCGAGGTACGGCTGTCCGACCTTGAGCGGCTCGCGACCGTCGAGGTCGATCTGCTGACGCTGAAGGCTGCGGGCGTCGTCCACGGTCTGGCGCGCTCGGCCAAGATCATTCTTTCGGGCACGGTCAGCCGTGCGTTCACGGTGCGCGGCGTCGGGGCCACCAAGGGTGCGCGCGCGGCCATCGAGGCGCTCGGCGGTGTGGTCCACGAGGTCGCGCTTGAAGCAAGCGGCGAGGCTGCAGGCGACGCTGCCGCAGTCCCGGGCCGCGCCTAAGCGCGTCCTCGGGTAACCCGCAACCACGGAAAGGCAATCGGTTTTGGCCCCTCCGCTGCAAGCCACGGCTGCTCAGGCAAAGGCAGGAAAATTCGGTGACTTGAAAAAGCGCCTGGTATTCCTGCTGCTCGCGCTCGTGGTGTACCGGGTGGGCGCCCACATCCCGGTTCCGGGGATCGATCCAGACCAGCTTGCCCAGCTGTTCAAGCAGCAATCGGGCGGCATCCTGGGCATGTTCAACATGTTCTCGGGTGGCGCGTTGTCGCGCTTTACCGTGTTCGCGCTGGGCATCATGCCGTACATCTCGGCGTCGATCATCATGCAGTTGCTCACGGTGATCGTGCCGCAATTCGAAGCCTTGAAAAAGGAAGGCGAGTCGGGGCGGCGGCAGATCACCAAGTACACCCGCTGGTTCACCGTTGGCTTAGCCCTCTTTCAGGCGTTTGGCATTGCGGTCGCGTTGGAGTCGCAGCCGGGTCTGGTGATCGAGCCTGGCATGGCGTTTCGACTGACAACCGCAGTCACCCTGGTAACGGGCACGATGTTCCTCATGTGGCTGGGTGAACAGATCACCGAACGCGGGCTCGGCAATGGCATTTCGATTCTTATTTTCGCAGGGATTGCAGCGGGCCTGCCGAACGCGATCGCGAGCATGGGTGAGTTGGTGCGCACCGGTGCGTTGCACGCCGCTGCCGCCCTTTTCATCGTGGTGCTGGCGGGTGCGGTGACCGCCGCGGTGGTGTTCGTCGAGCGCGGTCAGCGCAAGATCACGGTGAATTACGCCAAGCGCCAAGTGGGGAATCGGATCTATGGCGGACAGAGCTCGCACCTGCCGCTCAAGCTCAACATGGCGGGCGTGATCCCGCCGATCTTCGCTTCGTCCATTATCTTGTTCCCGGCCACGCTGACGCAGTGGTTCTCGTCGGGTGAAGAGATGCGTTGGCTGAAGGACATTGCTGGCATGCTCTCGCCGGGGCAGCCGGTCTACATCCTGCTCTACGCCGGCGCGATCGTTTTTTTCTGCTTTTTCTACACCGCGCTGGTGTTCAACAGCCGAGAGACTGCGGACAACCTGAAGAAGAGCGGCGCCTTCGTCCCAGGCATCCGGCCCGGCGACCAGACCGCGCGCTACATCGACAAGATCCTGATGCGCCTGACCCTCGCCGGTGCGGTTTACATCACCGCGGTGTGCTTGTTGCCTGAATTTCTGGTGTTGAAGTGGAACGTGCCGTTCTATTTTGGCGGTACGTCCCTACTGATCATCGTGGTGGTGACGATGGACTTCATGAGCCAGGTGCAGGCCTACGTGATGTCGAATCAATATGAGGGTTTATTGAAGAAGACCAGTTTTAAGGGGGGGCGGCGCTGATCGCCGTTGGCGCTCGGGTGTCTCAAGGGATGGTGAATGTCCAAGGATGATGTGATCCAGATGCAGGGGGAGATTCTCGAAAATCTTCCGAATGCAACCTTCCGCGTCAAGCTCGAGAACGGGCACGTCGTCCTCGGGCATATCTCGGGAAAGATGCGTATGCACTACATCCGGATTCTGCCGGGCGACAAGGTGACGGTCGAACTGACGCCGTACGATTTGTCGCGTGCGCGCATCGTGTTTCGTTCTAAATGAACGAAACGATTTGAGAAACAGCAAGGTTCTAGGAGTTCGCAATGAAAGTCATGGCATCGGTCAAAAAGATCTGCCGCAACTGCAAGGTCATCAAGCGCAAGGGCGTGGTGCGGGTGATCTGTACCGATCCGCGCCATAAGCAGCGCCAAGGCTGAAGTTAGAGGATAACGATGGCACGTATCGCCGGGATCAACATCCCCAATCACCAGCACGCCGAAATCGGTCTCACCGCCATTTTCGGCATCGGCAGAACCCGTTCGCGCGCGATCTGCGACGCCGCTGGCGTCCCCCGCGACCGCAAGATGAAGGATCTTAACGATGCCGAGCTCGAGCGCCTGCGCGACGGCGTCGGTCGTTTCACGATCGAGGGCGATTTGCGCCGCGAGATCACGATGTCGATCAAACGGCTGATGGATCTCGGCTGCTATCGCGGGATGCGCCATCGTCGTGGACTGCCCGTGCGTGGCCAGCGCACGCGCACCAACGCCCGTACCCGCAAAGGCCCGCGTAAAGCCGGCATTGCGCTGAAGAAATAAACCGGAGCATTCGCTACATGGCTACCAAGTCCCAGCAACAGCAGAAGGCGCAGGCCGCCGCGCGGGTGCGCAAGAAGGCGAAGAAGAACGTCTCCGACGGCGTTGCCCACGTGCACGCGTCCTTTAACAACACCATCATCACCATCACCGACCGTCAGGGCAACGCCCTTTCCTGGGCGACTTCGGGTGGTCAGGGCTTCAAGGGTTCGCGCAAGTCGACCCCGTTCGCCGCGCAGGTGGCGGCCGAGGTCGCCGGCCGTGCGGCACAGGAGTGCGGCATCAAGACGCTCGACGTGTTGATCAAGGGCCCAGGCCCCGGGCGCGAGAGCTCGGTGCGCGCGCTCAACGCGCTGGGCATCAAGATTGTTTCGATTGCGGACGTCACCCCGTTGCCGCACAACGGTTGTCGGCCGCCGAAAAAGCGCCGGATCTGAGAGGTCCTCGACCCTCCCGCATTTGGCATCGTTGTTGCGCCGGCACGCTGCGGCGTTGAACACATTTTAAGACCCCCGTGGGCGTGGGCTTGCCCGCCCCCACTGACCGCAGCGAAAGCGCTGCCAGCTCAGGTTTTTGGCTGAGTTGAGGCATTTGAAGAAGGAGCTCAAACGTGGCACGGTATACCGGTCCCCGCTGTAAGTTGTCCCGGCGCGAAGGCACGGATCTCTTCCTGAAGAGCTCGCGTCGCGCCTTGGATTCGAAGTGCAAGCTCGACTCGCGCCCGGGTCAGCATGGTCGTACCTCGGGGTCGCGGACCTCGGACTACGGCAAGCAGCTGCGCGAAAAACAAAAGGTCAAGCGCACCTACGGGGTGCTCGAGCGTCAGTTCCGCCGCTACTTTGCGGAGGCCGAGCGGCGCAAGGGCAACACCGGGGAGTCGCTGTTGCAGCTGCTCGAGAGCCGTCTCGACAACGTCGTGTATCGCATGGGTTTTGGCTCGACTCGGGCTGAAGCGCGTCAGCTCATCAGCCACAAAGCGATCCTTGTGAATGGCCGCATGCTGAACATTCCGTCGGCGCAGATTCGGGCTGGCGATGTGATCGCGGTGCGCGAAAAATCGCGGACCCAGGCGCGCATTCAGGACGCGCTCAACTTGGCCGAGCAGGCCGGTTTCCCGGATTGGGTGTCGGTCGACAAAACGAAGATG
>Ga0136644_10002684_pt1 | contig 13484 bp, 8 predicted proteins | sample C_130820_EF_Meta_FD_94780 | JGI IMG/M metagenome (GOLD analysis project Ga0136644, IMG submission 94780) | Freshwater microbial communities from Lake Croche, Canada to study carbon cycling - C_130820_EF_MetaG (v2) (version 2) | ecosystem: Environmental > Aquatic > Freshwater > Lake | place: Lake... | reverse complement strand
CGTGATCTTGGTCGGCGGCATGACGCGCATGCCCAAGGTACAGGAAAAGGTGAAAGAGTTCTTTGGCCGCGAGCCGCGCAAGGACGTGAATCCCGACGAGGCAGTGGCCGTGGGCGCCGCCATTCAAGGCCAGGTGCTGTCGGGTGACCGCAAAGACGTGCTGCTGCTGGACGTGACGCCGCTGTCGCTGGGCATAGAAACCATGGGCGGCGTGATGACCAAGATGATTGGTAAGAACACCACCATTCCAACCAAGTTCGCACAAACCTTCTCCACCGCTGAAGACAACCAACCGGCGGTCACGATCAAGGTGTTTCAAGGTGAGCGCGAAATGGCCTCGGGCAATAAGTTGCTGGGCGAGTTCAACCTGGAAGGCATCCCGCCCTCCGCACGCGGCACGCCGCAAATCGAGGTCAGCTTTGACATTGACGCCAACGGCATCTTGCATGTGGGCGCCAAAGACAAGGGCACTGGCAAGGAAAACAAAATCACCATCAAAGCCAACTCCGGTCTATCGGAAGAAGAGATTCAGCGCATGGTGAAAGACGCCGAACTGAACGCCGCCGACGACAAGAAAAAGCTGGAGATCGTGCAAGCGCGCAACCAAGCCGAGGCCAGCATACACAGTGTGCGCAAGAGCTTGGCCGAGCACGGTGACAAGCTAGAAGCAGGCGAAAAAGAAAAGGTCGAAGCGGCTATCAAAGACTTGGAAAGCGCCTTGAAGGGCGAGGACAAAGACGCCATAGACGCCAAGAACACCGCCCTGATGACGGCCAGCCAAAAGCTGGGCGAAAAAATGTACGCCGACATGCAGGCCAAAGAAGCGGCTCAAACGGCGACTGCGGCTGGCGCCACCGGCTCGTCTGCGGGCGGCGCCAAGGCCGCCGACGACAATGTGGTCGATGCAGAGGTGAAAGAAGTGAAGAAGGGCTAAGCCCCAAGGACAAGCCTCAGCCTGAAGCGAAACCCCGGTCTTGCGCCAGGGTTTCGCTTTTATTCATTCGCCGCTGCACCAGGAGCCAAAGCCTGGCCACCGGCCAGCGGCGAGCACGACCGTGGATTGACGCATTGAGAAAGTGACTGCGAAACATGAGCAAGCGGGATTACTACGAAACCCTGGGTGTGCCCAAGAACGCCAGCGAAGAGGAGATTAAAAAAGCCTATCGCAAACTGGCCATGAAGCACCACCCCGATCGCAACCAGGGTGAGGCCGCCAAAGAAGCCGAAGTCAAGTTCAAAGAGGCCAAAGAGGCTTACGAGATGCTCAGCGATGCGCAAAAGCGCGCTGCCTACGACCAGTATGGCCACGCCGGCGTCGATCCCAATATGCGCAATGCGGGCGGCACCGAGGGCTTTAGCGGTTTTGCCGAAGCCTTTGGCGATATCTTTGGCGATATGTTCGGCCAAGGTCGGGGGGGGCGTCAGGGCGGGCGCCAGGTTTTCCGGGGCTCGGACTTAAGCTACGCGATGGAAGTGAGCTTAGAGGAAGCGGCGCGCGGCAAAGATGCGCAAATTCGCATTCCCACCTGGGACAGTTGCGACACCTGCGGCGGCAGTGGTGCCAAGCCCGGCACCCAGGCCAAGACCTGCAGCACCTGCAATGGCGCGGGCGCGGTGCAGATGCGCCAGGGCTTTTTCAGCGTGCAGCAAACCTGCCCGCATTGCCGGGGCGCGGGGCGCGTCATTCCTGACCCCTGCGGCACCTGCCACGGGCAGGGCAAGCTCAAGCGCAACAAAACCCTAGAAGTAAAAATCCCCGCCGGTATTGACGACGGCATGCGCATACGCAGCGCGGGCAATGGCGAGCCCGGCACCAATGGCGGCCCGGCGGGTGACCTGTACATCGAAATCCGCCTGAAGAAACACGATATTTTTGAGCGCGATGGCGATGATTTGCACTGCCAGGTTCCGGTTGGTATGACCTTGGCCGCATTGGGCGGCGAAATCGACGTGCCCACGCTGGCAGGTAAGGCCAGTATCGACATACCCGAGGGCACGCAGGCGGGCAAAACCTTCCGCCTGCGCGGCAAAGGCATCAAGGGCGTGCGCAGCAGCTACCCTGGTGACTTGTATTGCCACTTGGTGGTGGAAACGCCAGTCAAGCTCAACGAGCACCAGCGCAAGCTGCTCAAAGAGCTGGACGAGTCGCTTAAAAACGGGGGGGCTAAGCACTCCCCCAACGAGCAAAGCTGGACTGACAAGCTCAAGGGCTTTTTCAACGTCTAAGCCTTAAAAGAGCTGGCCCTGCCCTGGGGCAGCGGGTGGCCTGAAGCGTGACAAGTCCAATACGGTCTTGTGCTGATTCAGACCCAGGCGGCGGGTGCACACCTCAAAGCGGCGCTGCAATAAAGCCGCCCAGGTGCCCTGCCCGCTCATGCGCAGGCCGTAGCGGGCGTCGTAGTCGGCCCCTCCGCGCAGCTCCTGTATGCGCGCCATCACGCGCTGCGCGCGTTGCGGGTAATGCAGTTGCAGCCATTGCTGGAACAGATCCGATAACTCCCAAGGCAGGCGCAGCACCGTGTAGAAGGCGCTGCCCGCTCCCGCTTCGCGCGCTGCTTGCAAGACCTGCTCCATGTCCTCATTCAAAAACGGAATCTGCGGTGCCACGCTCACGCCCACCGGAATACCGGCTTCGGCCAGCGTGCGAATGGTGCGCAGCCGCCGCAGCGGCGAGGCCGCGCGCGGCTCCAACCTGCGCGCCAAATCAGCATCCAGCGTAGTCACCGTGACATACACCGCCACCAGCCCGTGGCGGGCCATGGGTAGCAGCAAATCCAGGTCTCGCTCCACCCCCGCCGACTTGGTGATGAGCGAAAAAGCGTGCTGGGTTTCATGCAGCAGCTCGATCACCTGGCGCGTCAGGCGCAGGCTGCGCTCTACCGGCTGGTAGCAGTCGGTCGCCGAGCCCAGGTTGAGCGAATGCGCTTGGTAGCGGCGCGCCGACAACTCGGCCCGCAGCACAGTAGCGATGTTGCGCTTGGCGATGATGCGGGTCTCAAAATCCAGCCCCGGCGAGAGGTTGAGGTAGCTGTGCGTGGGGCGCGCGTAGCAGTACACACAGCCGTGCTCGCAGCCCCGGTAAGGGTTGATCGCGGTATCGAAATGAATATCCGGCGAATCGTTGCGGGTGATGATGCTTTTGGCATCTTCCTCTATCACCTCGGTGGCCACCGGGTGGGGCGCCCACTCGTCGTCGCCCGGCCAGCCATCGTCTAGCGGCTGACGCGCGTCACGGGCAAAGCGGTGTGCCGTGCGCTCCGCCGCGCCCCGGCCTTTGATGGCCGATACGGGAATCAAATAACTGTTCATTCATACAGTATAGAGGGGCGCCTGGCAGTCGTCACCTCCCTTGGTTTTTACTTACCGTGATGCCTGGGGGCGCCCTCTAAAATCGGGTTCCAAGCAAAGCCGCCAGACGAGTCCAAAGCGATAACAAGACTCCGCGCAGCAGGCCCCCCTTTTCACCATCCCTCGGAGACATTGATGAAATTTTTCAAATCCCTGATCGTCAGCGCCAGCTTGCTGGCCACTGGAGCGGCCTTTGCTGCCGATCCGATCAAGATCGGTTTGCAAGGCCCCTTAACTGGCGGCTCCAGCCCCATGGGCGTTTCCATGCGCGACGGCGTCAAGCTGGCGGTGACGGAGATCAACGCCAAGGGCGGCGTGTTAGGCCGCCCGATTGAACTGATCGAGCGCGACGACGAGGCGCGCAACGAGCGCGGCGTGCAAATCGCCCAGGAGCTCATTAACAAAGAAAAAGTCGTCGCCGCAGTCGGCTACATCAACTCGGGCGTGGCCCTGGCCTCGCAGCGCTTCTACCAAGAAGCCAAGATTCCAGTGATGAACAATGTGGCCACGGCCACCACCATCACCAAACAATTTGCCGACCAGCCCGAGAACTATGTGTTCCGCAACTCGGCCAATGACACCATTCAGTCGGCCATGATCGTCGAAGAATTGGTGACGCGCCGCAAATACGACAAGGTGGCGATTCTGGCGGACTCCACCAACTACGGCCAGTTGGGCCGTGAAGACTTGGAAAAAGCGCTGGCCGCTAAGGGCCTGAAGGCGGTGGCAATTGAGAAATACAACATCAAAGACGTGGACATGACGCCGCAGTTGCTCAAGGCCAAAGAGGCCGGTGCGCAAGTGGTCATTACCTACGGCATTGGCCCGGAGTTGGCGCAAATCGCCAACGGCATGGTGAAACTGGGCTGGAAGGTGCCGATGATGGGCTCGTGGACGCTGTCTATGGGCAACTTTATCGACAACGCGGGCAAGAATGCAGACGGCGCCATCATGCCGCAGACCTTTATTCAAGAGGGCAACACCCCGAAGCGCAAGAGCTTTATCGAGGCGTATCAAAAAGCCTATAAGGTGGATCGGATTCCCTCGCCCGTATCTGCCGCACAGGGCTACGATTCCATCTACCTGTTGGCTGCGGCCATCAACCAAGCCAAGTCCACCGACGGCCCTAAGATTCGCGAGGCCCTGGAAGACCTGAAGACGCCGATTGAAGGGGTGGTCACCACCTATAGCAAGCCCTTTTCAAAGACTGACCATGAAGCCATTACCGGCAACATGCCAGTGATTGGCACCGTGCGCGATGGCCGGGTGTACTACGCCTACGAAGAAGACAAAAAGCGCGGTGGCGAAGTACGCACCAAGGTCACCAAGCCCTGAGGCATAACAGCCCGTGTGCACGAAGAAGCCGGTCTGACCGGCTTTTTTGTCTTTGGCACGAACAGCCCAGGGCTTTTGGCTCCTTAGCGATCAAAGAAAGAGGTTTAGCGTGGACATATTTTTGCAGTTGATCTACAGCGGCGTCGCCCTGGGCATGATTTATGGCGTGATCGCCTTTGGCTACCAGCTCACGTTTGCCACCTCGGGCACGCTGAACTTCGGCCAGGGCGAGGCGCTGATGCTGGGGGCGCTGGTGGGGCTGTCGCTGGTGGGCAGCATCCACGGCGGGCCCTACTTGAACTACTGGGTGATGATCCCTTTGGTGATCGTTTTCGGTGCCGCCCAGGGGGCGCTGGTGGAGTGGATAGGCGTGCGCCCGGCCATCAAGATCAAGAGCGAGTTTGGCTGGATCATGTCCACCATTGCGCTGGCCATCATCTTCAAAAATGTGGCGGAAAACATCTGGGGCAAGGACGATCTGAAGTTCCCCTCGCCGCTGCCGGAAGCCCCCATTAAGTTCTTGGGTGGCAACATCTTGCCGATGGAAATCGTGGTGGTGATCGGGGCTTTGCTGATGATGGCGGCGGTGGAAATCTTTAACCGCAAGTCGATTTACGGCAAGGCCGTGGTGGCCACCTCCAACGACCGCGACGCGGCCTCGCTGATGGGCATTAACACCGGCGCGGTAATTACCTTTTCTTATGCGCTGTCCTCGGTGACGGCTGCGGTGGCGGGGGTGCTGGTGGCGCCGCTCACGCTCACGGGCGCCACCATGGGCGCGGTACTGGGTCTGAAAGCCTTTGCCGTGGCCATCATCGGTGGCCTCAATTCGGGCTTGGGCGTCATCGTCGGGGGCCTGATTTTGGGCATTGCTGAGACCACCACCGGTTTTTATATTTCCACGGGCTACAAAGACGTGCCCGGCTTGGTGCTGCTGCTGCTGGTGCTAGCGGTCAAGCCCGCCGGGCTATTCGGCAAAACAGCCATCAAGAAAGTCTGAGGCGGCACCCCATGCGCATGCAAACCCCTTCCTTCGCGTGGTCAGTCGCCGCCTTGCTGGCAGCACTGGCGCTGTTTCCGGTACTGGTTCCCAATCCGTATTACGTGCACTTGGTCGAAACCATTCTGATCTATGCCATTTTGCTATTCGGGCTAGACATTGTGGTGGGCTATACCGGCCAGGTGTCGCTGGGCCACGCCGGTCTGTTCGGCGTGGGCTCTTACACCGCTGGCGTGGCCTTCTTCAAGCTCGGGTTGTCCATCTTCGCGGCCGTGCCAGCCGCGATTGGCGTCACGGCCTTGTTTGGCGCCATCCTGGCACTGCCCGCGCTGCGTGTGACCGGCCCCTACTTGGCGATGGTGACGCTGGCCTTTGGCACCATCATCCAAATTCTCATCAACGAGATGACCTTTATCACCGAGGGACCGATTGGCCTGAAGGTACCCAAGCCCGTATTGCTGGGCCACAAGCTGCACGAAACCGAGTACTTTTATCTGGTGTTGGTGCTCATGGTGTTGTCGCTGGTGGTGGTGCAGCGCATCTTGAAGTCGCACCTGGGTCGCGCCTTTGAAGCCCTGCGCGACAGCCCGGTGGCCTGCGACTGCATGGGCGTCTCAGTCTATCGGCACAAGGTGTATGCCTTTGTCATCAGCGCGGCGTTTGCGGGTTTGGCCGGGGCGCTGTACACGTATTCGGAAGAATACATCTCGCCCAATACCTACAACTTTGAACTCACCATCCTGTTTTTGCTGGCCGTCATCATGGGCGGGCGCAAAACCCGCTCGGGCGCGCTCATCGGCGCGGTGGTGGTGGTGATGCTGCCCAGCTTGTTGTCGGACATCCACCTATTCCGCCAAATCGCCTGCGTGCTGGCGCTGGCCGTGGTGGGTATGGCGGCCTTCAATTTGTCGCGGCGCGTGCGCAGCGTGCGCGCGGTCGCGGTGCCGGTAGTTGCCACCGTGAGCATGGCGGTGTTTTCGTTTCAATTGCAAAACATCACCGACTGGCGGCTCACCATTTTTGGCCTGATGACGCTGTTCGTGGTCTATTACCTGCAAGACGGCATCGTCGGCTTTGCACGCGACACGCTGGCGCGCTTGGTCAAAGCGCCGCTGGCGCAGGCTGGCATTGACGACGGCGCTTCACCCTGGGCCAGCGCCCAAGCGGTGGCCCAGGGGTCTGGGCCGCTGCTGGAGGCACGCCAGGTGCTGATGCAGTTTGGTGGCTTGAAGGCGCTCAACCAGGTGGACTTGCGCATTGCGGCCGGTTCGATTCACGGGCTGATCGGCCCCAATGGTTCAGGCAAGAGCACGATGATGAATGTGCTCACCGGTATCTACCAACCCACGGCGGGCGAGGTGGTGTTTCAGGGCGCCACGGTAAACGGCAAAACCCCCTCGGCCATCGCCCTCTCGGGCATTGCACGCACCTTCCAAAACGTGCAGTTGTTTGGCGAAATGAGCGCGCTGGATAACGTGCGCGTGGGCTTGCACCACACCTACCGCAGCAATCTGCTAGACGTGATGCTGGCCACGCCGCGCTACCGGCGTGAAGACCAGGCCGGCCAGACGCAGGCGGCCCGCTTGTTAGCCTTTGTGGGGCTGGAGTCGCTTGGCGCCGAGCAGGCGCGCAACCTGCCCTACGGCAAGCAACGCCTGCTGGAAATCGCCCGTGCCTTGGCCCTTAACCCCCGCCTGCTGCTGCTGGACGAACCGGCAGCGGGCCTGCCACCGGCGGACTTGCCCGAGCTGATGCGCATGATTCAGAAAATTCGCGACCACGGTATCACCGTGATTCTGATTGAGCACCATATGGACGTGGTGATGGGCATCTCCGACACGGTGTCGGTGCTGGACTTCGGCCAAAAGATTGCCGAGGGCCTGCCGGCCGATGTGCAAAGCAACCCCCAGGTGATAGAAGCCTACCTGGGCGGTGGTTCCAACGCTCACTGATACCGGACGCCACACACCATGCTGACGATTGACAATCTACACGCCGGTTACGGCAAGGTCGAGGTGCTGCACGGCATCTCTATTCAAGTGCCGCAGGGCAAGGTGGTGACCTTGATCGGCTCCAACGGCGCGGGCAAAACCACCACCATGCGCGCGGTCTCGGGCATGATTCAACCCAGCGCAGGCCATATCAGCCTGGACGGGCGCGACATCACCGGCCTGCATTCGCACCAAATCGCCCGCCTGGGGCTGGCCCATTCGCCCGAAGGTCGCCGTGTGTTCCCCACCTTGAGCGTGCTGGACAACATCCGCTTAGGCGCTTTTGTGCGCTACACCCAGGCGCGGCCCCGGGGCGATATCGAGGCCGACTTGCAAGCCGCCCTGGAGCTGTTTCCGCGCCTGAAAGAGCGCACCACCCAACTGGCGGGCACCTTATCGGGCGGCGAGCAGCAAATGCTGGCCATGGCACGCGCGGTGATGCTCAAACCCGACGTGGTGCTGCTGGACGAGCCATCCATGGGTTTGGCGCCGATTCTGGTGGAGGAGGTGTTTCAGATCATCCTGCGCCTGAAACAGCAGGGTGTGACCATGCTGCTGGTGGAGCAGTTCGCTGCCGCCGCCTTGCAGGTGGCCGACTATGGCTATGTGCTAGAAAACGGGCGCATCTCGGTGCATGGTGCAGCCGACAAGTTGCAACACGACCCGGCGGTGAAAGCGGCCTATCTGGGCGGCTGAACCTAGAAACCGCAGTTGACCGCTTCATGGTGGTCAAAAAACGGATGCATAAACACGGCGATGGCCCCCTGAATCTATTCACCTGGTGGGTGAGGTCGCTACGTGCCCGACAAGCACCGCCCTGGGATGCCCTGGCGGCGTTGCTCCTCCTTGCTGGCATCAGCCAGCCGCGTCGTCGCGCCTGGCCAGGCCAGCCCACGGCGGCACACTCGGGCGCGTCCAACTGCGGTTTCTAGGTTGAATCGTCCGAACAGGCAAACCCCCTGCGAGGCACCCACGGACGGGTGCTAAATAGGGGGTTTGCTACGTGCGGCACCCGAAGAATCAGGCACGCAACGCGGGGGTTTGCTCGGACTCAGGCCGACAGGGAGTGGCGGTTCACCTGGAACGCGCTGACGATTTTGGCCAAATTAGAGGCTTGGTCTTGCAGCGTCTTGGTCGCTGCTGCCGACTCTTCCACCAGCGAGGCGTTTTGCTGCGTCACTTGATCCATCTGCGTGATGGCTTGGTTGACTTGCTCAATGCCTTCGCTCTGCTCTTTGCTGGCGTGGGAGATTTCGTTCACCATATCGGCCACGCTCTTGATGCTAGAAACCACTTTGGTCATGGTGGCGCCCGCCTGTTCAACCAGCTTGGTGCCCAGGTCCACCTTGTCCACTGAGTTGTCGATCAGCGCTTTGATTTCCTTAGCGGCAGCCGAGCTGCGCTGCGCCAGGGTGCGCACTTCGCTGGCCACTACCGCAAAACCACGACCCTGCTCACCGGCGCGGGCTGCTTCTACGGCGGCGTTGAGCGCCAAGATATTGGTCTGGAAGGCGATGCCGTCGATCACGCTGATGATGTCCACAATCTTCTTCGAGGAGTCATTGATGGAACTCATGGTCTGCACCACTTCACCCACCACCTGCCCCCCTTCGACTGCGATGTTGGAAGCCGTCACGGCGAGTTCATTGGCCTGACGGGCATGACCCGCGTTTTGCTTCATGGTCGAGGTCAGCTCTTCCATAGACGAGGCGGTTTCTTCTAGCGCGCTGGCTTGCTTTTCGGTGCGCTCGGACAAATCCGAGTTACCCGATGCGATTTGCGAGGAGCCGGTGGCGATGGAGTCGGTGCCGTCTCGCACTTGAGACACGATCTTGAGCAGGTTGGCGTTCATGGTGGCCAGCGCAGCCATCAGTTGCGCGGCTTCGTCCTTGCCATCGGGCACGATGCTGGAGGTCAGATCTCCCTCAGCTACGGTCTGAGCCACCTTCACCGCTTGGTTCAGCGGGCGCACGATGCTGCCCGTCATCCAAAAGGCGATGATGCCCGCCAGCGCCAGGGTGATCGCGCTGCCCAGTACCAGCGTGGTGCTGGTGCGAATCTTCAGCGCCTCGGCCTCGGCGGCGCGAATGCCGAGCAGACGGGATTCTTCGCCCTTGGCTTCGGCCAGCACGGCGCGCATGCCGTCCATCATGGTTTTTCCCTTACCGGCTTGCTCGAAAGCCAACACATTGGCCATGGTGTCGCCGCCGGTGACCACCTTGCGGCGCATCTCCAACACGGGATTGACCGCCACGGCCAGCCACTGTTGCTCGGTCGCGGCAATCTTGTTCCAGCGCTCTTGCTGGCCCTTGTTGTCGCTGGTGAGTTCTTTCGCCTTGGCCAGGTATTTCTCGAATGTTTCTTTGCCGGCATGGAAGGGCTCCAGTGACGCCTCGTTACCCGTCAGCAGAAAGCCGCGCTCACCCGTTTCCATGTTGATCAAACTGGTAAGCACGCCATCGGCCTGGCCCATGACCTCATAGGTGTGCACGTTCCAGTCATTGGCCGTACCCAGTTTGGAAAAGTTCACGTAGGCCACCGCCACCAAGATGGCCAGCAAGGCCCCAATCGCGCCAAAGCCAAAGTACAGGCGGGTGCCTATTTTTAAGTTGGAAAGTTTCATTTCGATATTTCAGTAGGGGTTAAAAAAGGGAGGAATCGCCGCCCGAGCCGCTCATCACGCTGGCTGCGGCGTTCTATTGATTGGGAGCGATGGGTTAATCCGAGAAGCTGGGCATTCGTCTGCGGTAGCCAATAAGGCCTTCGACACTGGACGCACGGCTGGGGCCACAACTGCGTTTTCCATGTGCAAACTCCTTGGGGTGGTGGGGTAAGCACAGTGTCGGGAAACGGCTGCGCCGCGTTGCCCGGAACAAGCGGGAAAAACCAGCCAGATTGCGACCAGTAAGGGAGCTGCCGCCAAGGGGACGACGCGACGCCCTCCCTCACCCAGCCCATTCAAAAGGGGAAAGCTTATTTTTGAAGGAAGGCCAGCAAAGCGCCCATGCGCCGCTTGTCAGCAGTCATTTTTTGGAGCTTGGTCTGCCCTGGCGGGCATAGCCCCTCTCGGGTCTTGCGCAAAGGCCTGGGGCTGGTGTTCAAAACTCACACCGTGCGCGGGCACTTTGAACACCAGCCCTCGGGTGTACGGGTGCACTGAGCGCGTCAGGCGACCTCAGCCAAGTGCGTCCATGCGGCCTGGTATTCGCGGCGCAATTGGTTCACGAAGTCAGCGGTGGTTTGCACTTTGCTGACGGCGCCTATGCCTTGGCCACAGCCCCAAATGTCTTTCCACGCCTTTTTGGCGTCGCCGCCAAAATTCATTTTGCTGGGGTCGCTCTCAGGCAAGTTTTCCGGGTCCAGGCCGGCTGCGCGTATGGACGGCGCCAAGTAGTTGCCGTGCACGCCGGTGAACAGGTTGCTGTACACAATGTCGTCTGAATTGCTGGTAACGATGGCCTGCTTGTAGGCGTCGCTGGCGCGCGCTTCTTCGGTGGCAATAAAGGCAGAGCCGATGTAGGCAAAGTCCGCCCCCATGGCCTGCGCCGCCAGCACCGCACCGCCGGTGGCGATAGAGCCCGACAAGGCCAACGGGCCATCAAACCACTGCCGCAGTTCCTGGATGAGGGCAAACGGGCTTTTCACACCTGCATGGCCCCCAGCCCCGGCCGCAACCGCCACCAGGCCGTCTGCGCCCTTTTCAATCGCCTTGTGCGCGAACTTGTTGTTGATGATGTCGTGCAGCACCACGCCACCGTAACTGTGCGCCGCGGCGTTGATGTCTTCGCGCGCACCCAGCGAGGTGATGATGACCGGCACCTTGTACTTCACGCACAACTGCATGTCGTGCTCCAACCGGTCGTTGGACTTGTGCACGATCTGGTTAATGGCAAAGGGCGCCGCCGGGGAATCGGGGTGGGCGCGGTTGTGTGCGGCCAGGGTTTCGGTGATTTCGGCCAACCACTCGTCTAGTTGCGAGGCCGGCCGGGCATTCAGCGCGGGCATGGAGCCCACCACACCGGCGATGCATTGGGCGATAACCAGCTTAGGGGTGCTGATGATGAACAGTGGCGAGCCAATGATGGGCAGGGGCAGGTGGCGCAGGGCCGCAGGCAAGTGGGACATAGGACTCCTGTGAGGGACTGAGCGGGCAGACTGGTAAGAGGCTGTGCATTCTCAAAGCAAGGCCACTCACCGCCTTGTCAAGCTGGCGACAGGCCAGCACAAGCGGGATCGGCTGGGCCTAGAAGGCTTCCAAGGCGAGCGCGGTGACGCTGTCTGCGCCTTCCACAATGGCGTCGCGCAGGCCAGGCAGCTTGCTCAGGATGTGCTCGGCGTAAAAGCGCGCGGTCGCAATTTTGGCCTGCATAAACGCGCTGTCCTCGCCTGCGGCCAAGCGGTCTTCGGCCACCATCAGGGCACGCGCCATTTGCCAACCAGCGATTAGATTGCCCGCCAGCATCAGGTAGGGCACGGAGCCAGCAAACACGGCGTTTGGCGCGCCCTTGCCCTGTGCCACCACATAGTCCACCACCTCGCTGAAGGCCAGGCGCGCGGCGGTCAGGCGCTTGCCCATGGCGCGCGCGGCCAAGCTGCTGCGCTGCGCCAATTCGGCTTCGGTGGCGGCTACCTGCTGCGCAATGGCCTGCGCCGTGCGCCCACCGTCGCGTGCGGTTTTGCGGCCCACCAAGTCATTGGCCTGGATGGCGGTCGTGCCTTCGTAGATGGTGAGAATTTTGGCGTCACGGTAGTACTGCGCGGCACCGGTTTCTTCAATAAAGCCCATGCCACCGTGCACTTGCACACCGAGCGAGGTGACCTCTAGGCTCATCTCGGTGCTAAAGCCTTTCACCACGGGCACTAGAAACTCGTAAAAGCGCTGGTTTTGCTCGCGCACCGTTGCATCGGGGTGGTGGTGCGCCGCGTCGTACGCGGCAGCGGCCACGCTGGCCATGGCGCGGCAGCCTTCGGTATAGGCGCGCATGGTCATGAGCATGCGGCGCACGTCGGGGTGGTGAATGATGGTCGCACTGGCGTTGACGGAGCCGTCCACCGGGCGCGACTGCACCCGGTCTTTGGCGTATTGCACCGCTTTTTGATAGGCACGCTCGGCAATCGCAATGCCTTGCACGCCCACGGCGTAGCGAGCCGCATTCATCATGATGAACATGTACTCCAGGCCCCGGTTTTCCTGGCCCACCAGGTAAGCGATGGCGCCTGTGCCTACCGGGCTGCCGTCTTTGCCAGCTAGGCCGTCGCCAAATTGCAGCACCGCCGTGGGGCTGGCCTTGATGCCCATTTTGTGCTCAATGCTGACGCAATAGGCGTCGTTGCGTGCGCCTGGGCTGCCGTCGGCCTGGGGCAAAAACTTAGGCACCACAAACAGGCTGATGCCTTTGACACCCTCGGGCGCACCCACCACGCGCGCCAGCACCAAGTGGACGATGTTCTCGGCCATGTCGTGCTCACCGTAGGTGATGAAAATTTTGGTGCCAAAGATGCGGTAACTGCCATCGGGCTGCGGCTCGGCACGGGTGCGCACCAGCGACAGGTCTGAGCCCGCCTGCGGCTCGGTTAGGTTCATGGTGCCTGTCCATTGGCCGCTCACCAGCTTTTCCAGATAAATAGCTTTGAGTTCGTCCGAACCCGCAGTGAGCAGCGCCTCGATGGCGCCATCGGTCAGCAGCGGGCACAGCGCAAAGCTCATGTTGGCGGCGTTGAGTATCTCGCCACAGGCCGCACCGATGGTCTTGGGCAGACCCTGGCCGCCAAACTCGGTGGGGTGCTGCAAGCCCTGCCAGCCGCCCTCG
>Ga0136644_10002683_pt1 | contig 13485 bp, 16 predicted proteins | sample C_130820_EF_Meta_FD_94780 | JGI IMG/M metagenome (GOLD analysis project Ga0136644, IMG submission 94780) | Freshwater microbial communities from Lake Croche, Canada to study carbon cycling - C_130820_EF_MetaG (v2) (version 2) | ecosystem: Environmental > Aquatic > Freshwater > Lake | place... | reverse complement strand
TGTCAACAATTGAAGTCAGAGATCTGAACTCAATTGTGAAACTTTTCAATTCCTATATGTTAATATTTAATATACTATGTGTTTAGTTGCTGTATGCTAGACCACCCATACCGGACATGACTCGCAGAACGTTGTAGTTGAGCGCGTACACGCGGACCTGTGCAGTGTTCTGAGCAGTAACCGTGTTGACGGATACCGTGAGCTGCAAGGTCGCCTTGTCGATACGCGAGAAGTTGCACGTGCCGGATGGCTGGTGCTCCTCAGGGCGCAGAGCAAAGCTGTACGAGCAGATACCGTGAGATGGGGTGCGGCTGTGGTGGGCGTAAGGCTGGACGCGGTCGAAATACGAACCCTCGCGCTCCGTGAATCGGTCCTGACCGTTGAGCTGTAGCTTGGCAACTTCCGTTGGGTTTTTGCCCTCGCAGCGGATCTCGGAGTCCAGTAGTACTTTTGCGAGGAGGTAACCGGCACTCGAGTTCGTGGCGGCAGTCGAGGTACCCGTCGTGAGGCCTCCTGACGTAGTTGGGCCGTCCGATGCAGAGTCCGTCATGCCGGAGAGAACGCCAACGGATACATCCCAGTCATCCGAGTAGTTGAATGGCTGCATACCAAAGAAGCTGGCAGCTGCGCCAGTAGGAGAGCAGTCGACGAATGAGTCACGCTGTACGACCCAAAACAGTTCCTTCACTGGGTGGTTAAAGTTCAGCTGGATCTTGTTCGACGAAGACGTGATGCTCTCGGCACCCGTGTACTGGACCTGCTCAATCAGGTACTCGTGGCTCTGCTGAGCAAATCGGCGACGCTCCTCCGTATCGAGGTACACGTAGTCGACGTACAGCGACGCGGCTGCAAGAGAAGGAACCGTCACCGTGCTTCCACTGGGGAGGTACACGCAGTTCTGCTGGGTCTCGAAGTCAATATTGATACGAACTTCGTGGTACTGCAGAGCAATGAGAGGGATTGCTACACCAGGGTTGCGGCAGAACCAGAACTGGAGGGGGATGTACAGCGTCTTGGCAGGGGTGCCTGCACGGCCAACGCAGCTTGACGTCAGCTGAGTGGAGGAGCAAGGAGCATCCAGAGCCTGCCCATGGCCGTCTTTCAGTAGAACTAGATCGGGGCTGTGACCAATAATGTCATTCAGTGCACGGATAGACCCTGCCTCCGTAGACACCTGCGTCCAAATCTGCATCCAGTCACCATACTGGCGATCGATACGCTGACCACCGATTTCTAGCTCAACCTGTTTAATCAGGCGGTGACCAATGTAGTGTACCCAACGGAACGTATTGTCTCCCTCTAGTGAAACCTCAGGAAGTACAACCTGTACATACGTCTTGTACATCAAATCTGCATTACGATTGATGATTGCAGTCACACGACGATTGAAGTCGGCCTGACCATTGAACGTCACCTCAATAGACTCCAGCGCGAAGTTCGTGTGGCGCTTGTACAGAATCTTCCAGAAGGTAATCTGGGGATTACCGGAAATATAGACGTCCTGAGCGCCATAACTGACAAGCTGCATAAGACCACCACCCATTTTTAATAGACTGCAACAAAAAAAATATTCAAAAGAACATTCGAGGTCGTCAAAATTACAATGAAAAAGCGTTTCTCTTTTTTTGTTTGGTTTTTTCTTTTTTTGGTTATAAACAGTCACATATAGAATGTTCACCGCACTACTCGCGCACTCCCATAGACCTGCATAGGTCCGTGTACACTTGATAGCAGTCAATGAACTGTTGCATTAAATACACAAATCGCTTATGGTGCTTCTCAGCCGTCTCAAAAGAGCCCTCCATCAACATCTTCTCATGCATAGCCAGAGCGTAGTCCACTTTCATCTCCCATTGCTTAACAGAAATGGGGTTAACAAAGGACAACGTCGACATTTCACTGCGAAATCGAAACTTTAGGATCTACTTTTTTGATGTTTAAAAATCCGTTTTTCATCCTTCTAAGTAATGGAAGTTCTTCAAATACCTACTTCGAATCTATTAATCAATACATTTCTGAGGTCAATTGTAGTGATTGCTATCATGATATTGGGATTCCAAACATCATGGTATCAAGCATACTGGGGAGCAATTCTTCATGATACCGTCTCTCTTCTGATTATTGCAATAAAAAAATAAATCACTCAACATATACAGACATACATCTACTGAATGGTTCCAGTCGTGTTCACAAACACATGATCCTTAATCAACATGTACTCATCCAAGGCCTCCTGTGCCTCTTTGAGGCAAGCCTCAAATTTCCTAACAGTCTCGCTTAACTCGCTCCGTTTTGATAACACGAGATGGGGTGTAGCAATGTAGACGTCGTGCTTCAGCTGATCTAGCTTTGCGTCCTTTGTCTGCATTGCACCCATCTCGAGCGCGGTGAATTTCAACACCTACTTTTTTGATGATTAAAAATCAGTTTTTCACTCTCCTGTACTTCCAAGTCCACCGGATCCTCGTGAATCCGGCGGAGATGGAAGATTACTGAGTGAATCAACAATATGAATTGTGCTCCAAGGAAGCCAATTATGCTGAACTAGCTGAAACAAACGGCGTCCTTCCTGAACTGCATAGGATGTTACAGATCCGTCCATGTTATCTACGCGTGCAATAAGTTCTCCACGGTATCCTGAATCTGCAAGACCGATTTGATTCGACATACGAAATGGAGTTAATGATGTAGATGATCGTGCAAGAAGAAGGTATGGTGCAGGGTACCCTTGCTGAGTAAGCGCAGCACACCATACTCCAAGTTTCATTTCCGCTCCAAATGTTTGCGTAGAGAAATCAATAGTGAGTGATGGACTTAGAAGATCAAATCCAGAATCCGTTGGGCGATGTTTGTTTGCAAGATGGCTTCGAAACAGTTCACGAAGTTGAGGATTCTCTACATAAATAAACAAACTCATTTGTATCTATTGAAAGTGATGCATGTAAGCGGTTATCGGGAGAAATGTCACCGCAACAAGAACTGCAGCAGAAAATTGTGCAATTAAGTTGTAGATAAATTCATCATTTGGCATTTGTCCAAGAACCCATGAGACAAAACTTCCAAGTGGCGTAAAGAAGCCAGTCGTGATTCCTTTGCTAATAAATAGCATTGCAAAGTATATAAATCCAACCACAGCAGGGTCACCGTCTGTCAATGACTTTGCATACAAGATTGTCACACAACCCATGCACTCAATCAAGTACTTCATCATTTAATAGATGACGTAGACAAACAGCGACATATTTTTCGGCTCCTCCAATATCGATTTGTTGATCGGACTCGTCTAGTTTTTTACTATAGTGTGCGAGAGTTCCATCTTTGCATATAGAACAGTATGCGCTCAGTTTCTTGACACATGTCGCAAGAGGAAGAATATCGAGTATCTCTCCAAACTTCTTTTGCATTGCACATCCATCCAGACCCACAACTAGGATATCTTTCTTATACTTGAAAAGAAGTTCACTACAAAAATGATACAGATGACTGAAAAACTGAGACTCTTCAATAACATAAAAATCATAGGTTGTATCCGAAAACTCACAGAGTGGAGTGTTCACATCCCATACCATACACGAAATAGAATCTTTATTGTGTGTGAATAAAAAATTACTCTTCGTGTATCTTGAATCAATACTTGGTTTAATTACGATTCCTTTTCGTCCAATTGCATTCTGTCTACGCACAAAAGAGATTGCATAACTTGACTTCCCAGAAAACATAGGTCCCACGACAACTTCAAGTGACATTGTATACACCACGTACCCAGCGTATAAACATCTACTCGAAGGCTAATCGTGGGACAATATGCATTGCTTCAAGCTCTTGGGACCAAAGCTTCACTGCATATGGAATTGTTTTTGTTTCGAACTGTGTTTGAACACCACATGTTCCGCAACTATAAATGTTTTCGACAGGATTGACAACTGCTAATGTTCCACATCCTTTGCAGAATCCTGTTGTGAACGGATCACTTACATCCATCAATCGTTCTTTTGTGAACATCGATATTCCGTGCGAAAGCATACAATCACGCTCCATTTCTCCTACACGCAATCCTCCATCTCGAGAACGACCTTCACACGGCTGCCGAGTGAGACTGACGATCGGGCCACGTGCACGGTAATGAACTTTATCAATCACCATATGCTTCAGCCGTTGATAGAATGTAGGTCCCATAAAGATTTCCACATCCATCATTTCTCCTGTCTGACCATTGTACAATACTTCGTTGCCGTACGGATGCATTCCAAGTTGAAGAAGCTGTTCACGAATGTTTTCTACAGGAAGATGGGAGTACGGCGTTCCATCTCCAAGTGTTCCTCGTTCTGCACACACTTTTCCATACATAGTTTCCATAAGTTGTGCAATTGTCATACGTGATGGAACTGCATGGGGATTCATAATCAAGTCAGGTCTAAGTCCAGATGCAGAAAACGGCATGTCTTCTTCATTCAGCATGATGCCACATGTTCCTTTCTGTCCGTGTCGTGATGAAACTTTATCTCCAACGTCCGGAACACGTTCTGATACAACTCGTACTTTTATAAACGGGTATCCATCCGAGTTCCTATCTTGCCACACTCCATCCACGCGACATGACTCTGAATTTTTATGAGTTGTTGATGAATCACGGTATGGAAGTCCTTCACCTTTTACGGATGTCACTTTTCCAATGACAACATCATTCTCACGAAGAATCGAGTGAAGTATTGGAACCCCTGTATCCGAAATAGCAGAATAGGACGAAGCCTTGAATCCACGCGTATTTTCTCGTCGCGGTTTCATGAACTTCTCTTCTTTTCCGGACGCAATATTGCGGTGCTCTTCGTCTTTGTACATCGTGTAGTACATTGTGCGAAACAATCCACGCTTGACAGCACTTCGGTTCAATATAACCGAGTCTTCTTGATTGTAGCCACCATAACATCCAATCGCTACAATAATATTATCACCGGACGGCATTTCATGTGCATGCAATGTTTTCATGGAGTGAGTTTCGACAAATGGACGCATAGGAGAACATAGAATGTATCCATTCTTATCTAGCCGTTTCGAATAATTCCTTGCAAATATCCCCATCGCTTGTTTCCCCATTGCAGATTGATACGTGTTTCGTGGAGACTGATTGTGGTCTGAAAAGGGGATGCTGGATGCCATATGTCCCAGCATTAACGTAGGATGAATCTCACAATGAGTATGTCGTTTCGTTATTTCACTTGGAGTCATCGCGACGCGAATCGACTCGGATTCACATGAATCAATATATTCCAAATTTGTACGTATCCAGTCATTCCAACAATCCATTTGTTTCGGTGGGTCACACACGACACCATCCAATACTCGAAACAAGGGACGAACAAAGCGTCCACTGTCCGTCTCAATATTGATACAGTAATCACGAATATTCCATGCAATTCCAGTATGCGGATGAAGAGAGAAATTACGTTTGGCGTTGCGAAGAAGAGAGTGAATATGAACAGGATTTTTTGTATATCCAACAATCACTCCATTCAAGAGAATCCGCGTTCCCTCGTATTGTTTCACCTTCGTAATCCATTCAATATCGGATGCGCTTTTTAGGCACTCCATGACAACACACGATGGAGTATGTTGAGTAATGGATGTAAGCATTGCCATTGCTTTCACAATACCTACGGAGTGTCCTTCCGGAGTTTCTACAGGACATACGTATCCCCACGATGTTCCGTGCAGTTTTCGAGGAGCTAGAAGCTTTCCTGATTTTTCTACAGGAGTCTGAATTCGTCGTAAATGAGAAATTGTTGCAGAATACGATAACCGATTGAGAACTTGAGAAACTCCAACTTTGGTCGCGTTGGACACTGAACTTGTTCCAAGACCTTGGACTGTAAAATTTCCAGTTGCAAGTGCTTGTTTCAGCTTTCCTTCGATGGTCGATACTTTCAAAATTTTGTAGAGATTGTTCACATTCAATATCTCCAGTGGTCGAGGAGTATCTCCCTTCTTCCACGTATCGTTATTCACCTCATGCACGAACTTGCTCCGAACGTCTTTACATACTTTTTGGAACAGCTGTCGAAACAAATGAGTCAACAGTGCTCCTGTTGTCACCACCCGTTTATTTGGATATGAATCTCGATCATCAATTGGAAGCATACCTTCGGATACAAGAAGGAGGCGAGACACCATCCACGATGTCAAGATCATCTTGCGTGAATACAGTGTTTCTTGGGATGATGTATCCCCACCAAACTTGACATGCGGAAGATACTCCGAATCAAGCAAGGAAATAACGTATCCTCGTTTATCATCGGATGTAGTTCCATATTGCAAATGGTTGACTAAGTACTCAATTGCATCGTCTCGCGTATACACTTTGATATCTGCACATTCCTTAAAGGATGCTCCGAGCAAATCAATAGATGTGCCTACAAGATTTGCAATATCTTCATCATGTTCAACTCCAAATGCACGATACATCACCATCAGAGGAATATCGTCTCGGAATCTTGGAAGACATACTGTTAACGGATACCCCATTCCATTGAACTTCGTGGAAATACGAATTTCTAGCTTTTTTGGAGGAGTTGTAAATGATTCATGGAGAGATTTCATCTCTGCAGAAAACGTGTACTTTGCAGATGACTTCTTGTTGTAAAACAGAAGAATTCGGTTATCTGCCACCTTTTCTTGACACAGAATAGTTCGTTCCGATCCATGAATCAAGAAGTATCCAAATGGGTCGTATGGGCACTCACCCATCTCTTCTTTGCTCAATGGGTAGTCCTTCATAATACATAGAGACGAACCTAGCATCACTGGAATCTTACCAAGCGAAACACCGTCAAATATCTTGGTATGCTCGTCGTAATTCTCTAGCTTGTCACCCTTGTATACTCGAGCTGTAAACCGTACATCCGAAAACATCTGTGCAGAATACGTGAAATTTCGAGCACGTGCTTCCTGAGGAAACATTGGTTTGACACGACCGGATGCTTCTTGAATGCGCGGTTTCATGTAGGTAATATTTTCAAAGCTCAGACGAAACTCGTATTTGTACTTCTTGAGTGTCTCGTCTTGCTCGTGCCATACAACGATTGGAGCCGTCGAGGATACAATGAGTGGAATCTTGTTCCGGATAAAATCCTCAAAGGATTCGATCTGGTGATCCACGAGTTTCGAAATTCCTTGATTTTTAAAATATGTTGAAATTGCTTGCCACTCCATCGGTACTGGTATGTTGCTCTTTCGACGTAAATAGATTATGATTCGTTTTTACAATAGAGATGTCGAAAGTTACGATCCACAAGATGGATGTTGAGCCAAAACATACGTTGGAGGAAATCAAAAGTGCATTTCCTTCTGACAACAACCCAAAATATGCCGGTCGCAAAAAGACTCAGAAGACGTACCCTCGAGGAATCCTAAAAGGTGTCAAAAATCCAACGAAACCTCCTCCATTCAAGAAAGGAACGAAACGTCATATGATTCGTATTCGCACAGAAACGTCATCGCATATCAAGAAACGTGTCGAGAAAATGTCGGATAAAAAAGTTCGTGATATAGCAATTCGATCAGGACTGTCCAAAGGAAAAGCACCGATTTCTTTATTGCGACAAATGGTAGAAGGCGGAATGGTAACAGGGTTCATTTCTGACAACTAAGTAAATGACGAAAATATGGGGACCAATGGGATGGATGACATTGCATTCTATTTCTATTTGTTATCCAGATTCTCCGAGTGAAATTGATAAAGTGATCGTACAAGAGTTCATGAATGCATTCGGGGGATCTATTAGTTGTTATATTTGCAAAAGCCATTTCCTAACTATGTTCCGAGAGTATACTCATAAAGTCCCGTCATGGAATTCTTCGAAACAAGATCTGTTTCTTGCAATATGCCGAATGCATAATGCTGTGAACAAACGTCTATCGAAACCGTACCCAAAAACAGTTTCGGAATGTATCGCGTCTTTAAAGAATGCAACCTCCTATACATCTCCACGTACGTTCCGAGAGAAATATATAGAATACTTAGAGAGAGAATGGTACAATCATCGATTTTCGGGAGATGGACATGTTGGAGTTACGCATGCAGCGACTCTTCGGAAAATAAATACTGAATATTGGAATTCACATGAGGTTGGATATGGAGATATATCGTTCCCAGAGTCAGATGTATTATCGTTTTCTAATTCTGTTCAAGCTCAAAATCCTTCACGACCGGCGTTCAATCTTCGAAAGATACTTGGGAAACCGTTGTAAGTGAATATTGTGGATTCCATGGCAGTGAAATTCTAGGCTTTGCTTCCCATTCGTGACGTTTCATCCATGGGTGTCTTGTTTCTGTATATATCTCATCCGGAAACATGATTCTCCTGCGAGCCTTTCGAATCGAAGTACTTGGGAGAATAAAATGGAGCTGATTTGTTACTGTAAAATTGAGTGGAGATGACTCAATACTCTCTGTTTCCTCATATAGACAAATATCGGAAAGTAAAGGTGCATCGGAGTACGGATACACCCATTGCCAATTCGGAGGAACTCCTTTCGAAAAGTACTCCAAAGTCCAATGAAATGTTTTCCAAAATGCGTCGACCACTGGTTTTGGATTTGTAACTCCATCCAAAACCATTAGGTTATATTTGTGCGAAAATAGTTCATCTGTTCTCCCTAAGACAGCTTTTTCTTCGGGATGTTTACGAATACGAATGCGTTCTTTCAATGTTGCAAGTTCATGGTCTTCAGCATGAACCAGAAATTTCTTGCGACCTTCTTTTGTCAGTAAGCTCGGCGATCCTGCAGATTGATACAGAGACAGTGCACGCATATACCCATCTTCTCGTAACGAAAACATTCCAAGGTTCGGCATAAAATCGTTCCCAAAGCAAAGAATACAGAGTGCCATATATTCTTCCATCGGCATAGGAATATGTTTCCGAAGTTTCCACACAGAAAGAGTCGCAAACTCAGCATGTTTGAGTTTTGGATCATTGAATTCCCCGCTTTCTCGAAGCAACCAGAATGAATATGGATTTGAAAGACTTGAGTTCTGAAGACAAATCAGAATTAAATCTGCGTCCAATCCGTATACACAAATAGATCGTCGTTTGTTCACAGGTATTTTTTGTAACTCGAAAATCATCTTGTGTTCTCCCTCTCCATGAACAGATGTCCCGCTGATAATTGCGTAGGGGAACTTCGATCGAAATGCAATTTCAAGATCTCGCATATACGGTGTGTCCGGAGAAATTTGGTGTCTGTCGAATACAGATGTATGTTCAGGAGTCCGCATGCGGCGATATCTTTGCTGTACAATTTTTGCATAGGGAACAAGACCGTCCATAGCAATAATAAGTTGAACCGGTTTGCAAATGTTTTGAAGAATGTACTCCAACGCATTCACAACGGAGTCAATTGGGTGTTCATCTTGAATATACCTGTGAATAAGGCAGTTACAGTCAATGACAAATACATCCACATTCATTGCACACATCTTTTTCACAATATCTACAATCTCTGGATGATTCTTCATCAAGGTCGCAAAATAAAATGGGATGCCCATACTTATGTGTTCTATAGGACTATGAAAACTCTTTTACCATAACAAATGTGGTGGCTACTTCTCCTACTGATTCCAGTTGTATGGTATGTATTTACCACGATGAATACAATCAAGGTTCCTTGCGGATCATGTCCTAACAACAAAGATGTTCAGACGTAAGAATAAAATGCCCACTCGGAAGTGGATTCAAGAGGTTGTGTCTCACATGAAGAAAGGAGCATTCACGAAGTCTGCGGTACGTCACAGTATGACTCCTCAGCAATACGCGCTGGATGTGCTGAAACACCCAACGAAACATACTCTTATAACTCGTCGTCGAGCTCAATTCTTGAAAAACATCCAAAAAAGAAAAACATCTCGTAGACACAAATGAAGTGGAATATCTGTATGCTTTTGGTATCCGCAGGGTTATTTGTAGCGTTCATCCCAGGTGTCTTTGTCACCCTACCATCTGTAGGTGCCCCACAGTGGCAGATCTATGCAGTGCACGCAGTACTATTCGCAGTTGTGAAGAAACTAGTTAGCCATTATGTGTGCAGACGTATGGGTCTGAAGTAATAAATTTGCATAGCTAGTAATAAATGAATCTTGGGAGTTTGTTGCTTGCTGTCGCACTGTTTGTTGCGTTTGTACCAGGTGTTGTATTGACTATTCCAAAAGGATCTCCGCATATGACTCAGGTTCTTGTTCATGCAGTTCTATTTGGTCTTGTTCTTTCACTGACCATGCACTACTATTGGACAGGAATCTTTGAATTCTTTGGAAACTATGGATCCCCCAAAGCACCGTGCCCGAACGGATATGTCGTTGGAACGAATCAAGGAAATGGACCGGACTGCGTTCCTGTTGGACAGGCAACCTATAGCCCATACACGGGATATTAAAGTCATTTCTATTCAATAAATGAGTGTTCACTTCTTGAAACGTTTCTGGATTCCGATCGTTCTAGGACTCGGAGCTCTTGCCGTTATTGTGTACATGTCTATCAAAGTCTCTAGGGAAGATAGTGTGACAGCCGCGCCAACAAAGCCGAATACACATGAAAACCCACCATGCCCACACGGATCCGAACAATGTCCATCCGGAGATTGCAAGTTACTTGGCGATTTATATGGAATGTGTTGATGTCATATATGCACGAAAACTTATACTTTGCTATGCCTGTTATCGCATGTTTTTGCATTTCTGCAATATGTGCGGTGATATATGCGTGTAAAAAATCCTTCTCCTACAACCGTGACGAACATCTAATGGATGATCCGCGATGATGAATCCGAGGAACGAGAGTCATGGGGTTGTAGGCATAGACTAGTTCGGTCAGATTCGGAGGAAGTTCCGGAACCGTTGTTATCTGGTTGTTGTTACAGTACAGTTCGAGAAGACCCTCCGGAAGAGGATCAGGCAACCGAAGCAGATAGTTATACGAACAGTTCAAGAATTGAAGACTCGTAGGAAGAGTCTCAGGGAGTGCAGTCAATTGGTTGTATGAACAGTTTATTAACCGAATACTACTTGGAAGTGTATCCGGTAACTTGTCCAGCCGATTGTTCGAACAATAGAGTATCCTAAGACCCTCCGGAAGTGTAGGGAGTTCCGTGAGTCCAAGATTGGATAGATCGAGTGCATCTGACTTCCAATTGCGAATAATTTCGTTTGCGATCTCCATTATATTCTTGATACTCAGTGTATGAGTCAAGAATAAAAATCCGTTTTTACATCTCCTCCATATCTATTCCTGCCAACATAAGACGCTCAACACGTGATGGATGCCATACTTTTTGAGCCAACTCCTCAAAGATAAGATCACATCGTGTAACGATACGCTCTTTACTGGCTGCTTCTGCGATTGCATTGACACGGGCTACATAATCGGGAATAGATTCATCGTCTTCCATATCTGGAAAGTTATTGTTGGAACAAGTGAATATTGTAAGAACAGATGGAAGAGTATCAGGAAGAGTCGTCAGCTGATTTTTATAACAATGTAGCGATAGAAGACCCGCAGGAAGAGTATCAGGAAGCATGGTCAGCTGATTGTCGCAACACCTTAACTGTCTAAGACTCGTAGGAAGAGTCTCTGGTAGCCTAGATAGCTGATTACCATCACAATTTATATATGTAAGAGTCGCAGGAAGAGTCTCGGGCAGCCTGGTCAGCCGATTGTCGAAACAATATAACGCTTTCAGACCCGCTGGAAGCGTAGCGGGCAGCGTAGCCAGATGATTCTCACCACAATATAACTCTTTCAGACCCGCTGGAAGATGTTCAGGAAGCGACAACAGACGATTGTTCCAACATTGTAACTCTGTAAGAAGCGCTGGAAGATGTTCAGGAAGCGACAACAGACGATTGTTCGAACATTGTAACTCTGTAAGAAGCGCTGGAAGAGTATCGGGTAGCGTGGTCAGCTGATTTTCCCAACACACTAACTTTGTAAGACCCGCAGGAAGAGTATCGGGTATCTTTGTCAGTTGATTGCAGTGACAATATAACTCGGTAAGACCTGCAGGAAGAGTATCGGGTAGCGTAGTCAATTGATTATTATCACAACATAAGTCTCTAATACCTGCTGGAAGATGTTCAGGAAGCGACGACAACCGATTATGGTAACAATATAACTCGGTAAGACCCGCTGGAAGAGTATCGGGTAGCTTGGTCAGATCATTTTTGTAACAATGTATCTCCGTAAGACCCGCAGGAAGAGTTTCGGGTAGCCGGGTCAGCAGATTGTTATGACACCATAGTTCCGTAAGATTCACAGGAAGTTCAGGTAGTTCCGTGAGTCCAAGCCACGATAGATCCAGCAGACCAGAAGTCCAGTTACGGATACGTTCTTTTGCTTGTTCCATTGTATTCCTGATACTGATTCCACGACTAGAGTACGAAAATCCGTTTCACATTTCTTCCATATCTATTCCTGCCAACATAAGACGCTCAACACGTGATGGATGCCACATCTTCTTCGCCAACTCTTCAAAGATAAGATCGCAACGTGTAATGATACGTTCTTTACTTTGTGTTTCTGCGATGGCTTTCACACGGGCGACATAGTCTGGAATGGATTCATCTTCGGGGCGGTCTGGAAGGTGATTACCCCTTGTGTATAACCCTACAAGACTCGCCGGAAGAGTATCGGGGAGCGTCATTAGTTGATTGTGAGAGCAGCTTAAGTATTGAAGACCTGCAGGAAGAGTATCAGGTAGCTGTGTCAGACAATTGTTATAACAACATAACTCCATAAGACCCGCAGGAAGAGTATCGGGTATCTTTGTCAGTTGATTGTGGAAGCAGCTTAACTCTATAAGACCCGTCGGAAGAGTTCTTGGGAGTGTCATTAGTTGATTGTGGGAGCAGCTTAAGTGTTGAAGACCCGTCGGAAGAGTATCGGGGAGCGTCGTCAGTTGATTATAATCGCAGTGTAACTCAATAAGACCTGCCGGAAGAGTATCGGGTAGCGACAACAGCTGATTAAAGGCACACATTAACATATGAAGACCCGTCGGAAAAGTATCGGGGAGCGTCGTCAGTTGATTGTAACAGCAGTTTAACTCAATAAGACCCGCAGGCAGAGTATTGGGTAGCGTGGTGAGCTGATTGCTATACACATATACATGTCTAAGACTCGTGGGAAGAGTATCGGGGAGCGTCGTAAGTTGATTGTAACAGCAGTTTAACACAATAAGACCCACAGGAAGAGTTTCAGGTAGCTTGGTCAGCTGATTTTCATAACAATATAAATTTGTAAGACCCGCAGGAAGTTCAGGCAGTTCCGTAAGTCCAAGATATGATAGATCCAGCATACCGGACTTCCAGTTACGGATGCGTTCTTTTGCTACTTCCATTATGTTCTTGATACGGATGATGTAAAAATCCTACGCAGGCTACTTCAACGTCTTGTTTTCTGCTTCCACGTGGGCTATGGCGGCTTTAAGCACTGCGTC
>Ga0136644_10002682_pt1 | contig 13487 bp, 6 predicted proteins | sample C_130820_EF_Meta_FD_94780 | JGI IMG/M metagenome (GOLD analysis project Ga0136644, IMG submission 94780) | Freshwater microbial communities from Lake Croche, Canada to study carbon cycling - C_130820_EF_MetaG (v2) (version 2) | ecosystem: Environmental > Aquatic > Freshwater > Lake | place: Lake... | reverse complement strand
TCACCGGGTGGTTGGACCGTCAACCGGTGGTGCCTGTTCCCAAGGAGTTACCAGCCCGGGATTGGACCCTGTCCCAGTGGGTGGAGTCGGGACGAAAGTACGACCTTTTCCATCGGTTGGAGCTTATTCTTTATGATTTGCGGGTAAGCCAGGCCGCACGGGGGGCACCGCCGCTGTCGACCAACCTTGGAATGGGCACCATCGACGACGCCACGATACGAAGGCTCGGTCATGGCTACCCGTTGGGCACGGCCTATGGTCCACCATTGCCGCGGCATCTTTTCGGCCGGGTCATACGGGAACTGAATCGACAGGGGGCTCAGGAAATCGGCCTGGACATCATTCTGGCGGATGAACGGCCGGACCATGGGAAGGTTTCATGGGTGGATGAGGACGGGACCAACGTCCTGAACTCGGACAATGTGCTGGCCAAGGTGATGCGCCAGTCCGGGAACGTCGTGATTGGGGTGCTGACCAATCTTCCACCCTCCAGAACCTTCCGGGGAGCTGAACCTGAGCTGGGCGGGGTCGATTCACCCCGAGACATTGATGGGTCGGCTCGTCGAGTCTATGCCTTTCAAGATTGTCGATACCTCAGCCTTCGGCTTCTCAACTACGCCAACCGTCAGAAATTTGACGTTGAACAAGGGCCGGACGGTTCCCTGCGGATTTTTAAATTTGATTCTTCTGAAAGCGAGCCGTTGGAACTGACGAATGGCTACTTCACCGAGGTGCTTCCCAAGGGACAGAAGGTGAAGTCCCCCGCGTTTGTGACCAACCGCGTCTGGCATCTCGGGATCGTGCTGGCCGCGGAATCGCTGGGACTGGACCTCGGCAACCCGGTATTTGAGAAGGGCGGGGTCCGCCTGAGTGGGACCAATGGAGTCACACGATTCATTCCGCTCAGCCATGGCACATCGCTGCTCATCAACTGGACGGCCCGTGCGCGGGACGTGTTCAACCAGAGCCTGGAGGATCTTCTGGCCGACGATTCCATCCACGAAGAAGACCCCACCCAGGTGACGTCCTCACTGTGGACCAACCGGGTGGTCATCGTCGGTTCCACGGCAACGGGCAATAACGTGGCGGACTTGGGGGCAACCCCATTGGCGGCATCCGATTATCTGATCGCCACCTACGCCAACGTGGCCAATTCCATTATTCTCGACCGATTCGTCCACCATTTACCCATCGGTGGCGACCTATTCCTGGAAGTGGTTCTGGGCGTTTTGGGAGCGGTTGTGACGCTGCGGCGTCGCATCCTGTTTGCCGGTGCGGCGGTCCTGTTGGCTGGATTGGGATATGTGGCTCTCTCCTTCTGGGCATTTTCGACCTACCGGCTTTGGCTGCCGGTGGCGCATCCCCTGCTCTCCGGACTGTTGTTCAACCATGCCGCCCTCTTGACGTGGCGGGTGGTTTTCGAACAACGGGAGCAACGGCGGGTTCGCGGCATCTTCTCCAAAATTGTCTCCCCCGATGTCGTGCAGGAGTTGTTGCGGGCGGAACAACACGCTTTGGGAGGCGCCCGGCGCAAACTGACGGTGTTTTTTGCCGACGTTCGTGGATTCACGGAAATGACCGATCAGTTTCAGGCCGCTGCAGAACACCATGTCCAGACCAACCGCCTGAGTGGGGCCGCTGCTCAGGCCCATTTTGAATCCCAGGCGAGTGAGGTCCTTGCCACCGTCAACACCTACCTCGCCACCATTGCCGATGTGATCAAGCTGCATCAAGGCACGCTGGACAAGTATATTGGCGATTGTGTCATGGCGTTCTGGGGCGCTCCGCTGGACGAACCACGCCATGCGGTCCGATGTGTCGAGGCGGCGATTTCAGCTCAACGGGCAATTCAAACGCTGAACCGGGACCGTGAAGCCGAGAACCAACGCCGGGAGGTTGAAAATCAGGACCGGGCAGCCCGGGGACTGCCGCTCCTCCCCAAGCTGCCCACCCTGCAATTGGGCACCGGCATCAATACGGGAGAAATGACGGTGGGTCTGATGGGAAGCGAGGCCCACATCATGAATTATACGGTGTTTGGTCGTGAAGTGAATCTGGCCTCGCGGCTGGAAGGCGTTTCCGGACGCAGCCGCATCATCGTGGGGGAAGGAACCTACGCCGAACTGGTTGAGCATGCGCCTGAACTGGCCCGGAAATGCCGAAACCTGGAACCAGTTGCCGTGAAAGGCTTTCGTCAATTGGTGAACATCTACGAAGTTCCATGGACAGACACTCCATCCCCCGGATAAGGGGCGGGCACCGCTTCGGGCTTGGGGCGGGGGTCCGGCTCTGTTAATCAAATCGGATGCCATCTTCCCTTCCCCGTCTTTCCGGATGGTTCCGGGCACCCGAGGTGGGCCTTTTTGTGGTCGTCCTGATCCTGGGTCTGTTGTTGACCGTCTTTGGTGGAACCGTGCGCGCACCCCGATTTGAACGGCAGCCCGATGGCACCCGGCTTCGGGTGATGGTCAAAGATACCGATGGCCATGACATTCCGGCTTTCGATGAGCGAAATAATTTCCTGAATTCTCAAAACCTCGCGCAACTCGCCAAGGATACCAGCTTCATCGCCATCATGGCGGTGGGAATGACCTTTGTGATCGTGGCGGGACAGATCGATCTCTCGATTGGTTCGACCTACGCCTTGGCGGGCGTTCTGGGGGCATTGGTTCTGCACCATTTTGGTCCGGGTGGAATTTCTCCGTCGCCCGGCCTCGGCATTGGGACCGGGCTTGCAACCTGTCTCGGTGTGGGACTCCTGGCCGGCCTGGCCAATGGATGGATGGTAACGGCTCTGCGGGTCCATCCGTTCATCATCACGCTTGGGACGATGGCCATCTACCGGGGCATTGCGTTTGTCGTTTCCCAGGGCCAGAGCATTGGAGAGTTTCCTCCGGCCTTCGGCGCCTTTGTGAAATGGCAGACGCCAGGGGGCCTGACCCTTGTCCCACTCGGTGTCATGCTTCTGGTGGCGGTGATCGGCGGCGTGGTCCTTGCCCGAAGCGCCCCCGGACGCCATGTCTACGCGGTCGGGGGAAACGAACTGGCCAGCCGATACAGCGGGTTGCCGGTGGCCCGAATCAAGCTGGCCGTTTTCGTTCTTTCCGGCTTGAGCGCCGGACTCGCGGCCCTCTTATCCCTTGGCTATTACGGAGCGGCGACCAGCGGTGACGGACAGGGCTATGAGCTCAATGTGATTGCGGCGGTGGTGGTGGGTGGCACGAGTCTCTCCGGCGGACGCGGCACGGCCTTGGGGTCTCTGCTGGGAGCCGTCATCATTCAGATGATCAACAGCGGCATTGTCATCCTGCGCATCGATCAAAATTACTCCCAGATCATTGTCGGGCTGGCCGTGATTGCCGCCGTCCTCATCGACCAACTGAATTCCTGGTGGATGAGTCGGAATCAGCGGGGGCGGGGCGCCGCTTGATTCCACCTCATCCGACCGACTTCAACCAACGGTCCGTCCATTTGCCGCCGCTGAAGCGACGGGCAGGGCGTCCGCATCGTTCGCTGACCTGCCGAATCGCAGCCGCGTGGGTGGGATAGGGATGGATGACGTCACTCAGTCGACGCAGTCCGCAACCGGTGGCCATGGCCAGGGAAAGTTCGCCCACAAGATTTCCCGCTTCATGTCCCACCACGGTGGCACCAATGATTCGATCGGTCTTGTGGGCCGTGAGAATCTTGACAAATCCCTCGGTCGCGCCATCGATGCGCGCCCGATCCGTCTCGGAAAACGGGCATCGATAAACGTCGACCTCCACGGCGCGATCAGCGGCCAGTCGTTCGTTCAGTCCAATCTGGGCAATCTCGGGGTCGGTCCCGGCAGACCAGGGAACCAGAAGTCGACTTGCCCGGCTGCGACCCCGGAACAGCGCATTTTCAATCGCGACACGCGCCATCGGCTCGGCCGCGTGGGCAGAGGGATGATTGGACGCCACCTCTCCCAGGGCGTAAATCCGCGGGTCCGTGGTCCTGAGAAAGTCATCCACCTTGACCCCATTGCCGTCGTTATACGACACCCCGACGGACTCCAGGCCAATTCCCCGCACCCGGGGACTTTGACCGGATAGGTTGAGGATGGCATCGACCAACTCGGATCCCACTTCTTCACCGCGACTGAATAGAACCACCTTTCCCTCGGAAGTGGACTGCACCCGGCGAAGACGCGACGAGGCGAAGACCGACACGCCGTCCCGAACGAGCGCCTCATGGACAACGCAGGCGGCATCCGCGTCGGTGCGTGAAAGAAGTTGTGGAGCGGACTCCAGAAGGAGGACCTGACTGCCGAGTCGGGACATCGCCTGGGCAATTTCGCAACCGACCTGACCGCCACCCAGGATGGCCAACCGGCGGGGAAGTTGCTCGAGGGAGAAGAGGGCCTCCATGGAGAGGACATCGGTCTCCGTCAGGCCTTGAACGGTCGGAAGAGTATGCGTAGACCCGGTCGCTATGATGGCCTTTTGGAAGCGAAGCCGGGTGTCACCAACGACCACCGTGTCATGGTCAAGAAAGGTTCCCCGGCCAAGAAATACATCGATGCCGAGGCTTTTCAAATGCCGGGCGGAGTAGTGCGCGCTGAGCTCGGAGCGGACCTTTCGGACCCGTTTCATGACGGAGCCAAAGTCGATGTGAAATCCGCCGGGAACCTGAACTCCCAGGGGTGCCGCCGACCGCACCTCCGCCGCTGCCCGGGCACTCCGGAGCAGGATTTGGACAGGAATGCCTCCAAAATTCAGGCAATCACCCCCGAGAAACCGTTGCTCCACCAGGGCCACGCTCGCCCCGGCGGCCGCGGATATCCGGGCGGCTGCGGAGCCTGACGGCCCGCCGCCCAGGACAACCAGGTCGTATCGATCGCGAGGGGTGGGATTGGTCCAGTCGCGGGGACAAACCTCGTCCAAAAGCGCCCGGTTGAGGGCATCATCAGGAACGAGTGTCAGAGACATGGACAGGATGGGTTATCGACCTCCGGACGTCGAAGGCTCCGGGGGAATGGACCTGACGCTCCCGGATGTCAGAGGAATCAATGGCACGTTCCAGAGTCACCCAAGACGGGACCGCGGCGCAAGTCTTGCCGTCCGGGATGCCCCTGCGCGGATCAAGTGGGCCGTATCCTACCGCCAATGGCCCGGGACACGGTACCAACCGTTGGGCCCGTGGACCCAGTAGGTTTCAACCCAAATGGCTCCACGATGAGGCGGCGCAACCCATCGTCCTGGAATCCAGATCCAGGCGGAGCCGCTCCAACTCCATTCACCCCGACACCAGTAATAATCCGGCCCCGGGGAGGCGACGATGGTCTCGGTCGGCAGCAAAGGGGGTGCCTGTTGGACGACGGTATCGCTCCCACTCATCATCATCAGATGCACAACGGCGTCGCTGACACCGGCCTTCTTCAAATCGATGATCGCGTTCGCGTCCAGGGAATAAACCCCGTGGGTGCGGGTGATTTGGGCCAGGATCACGTCCTCGCTGACACCGGAGCGGGCCATGGACTTGATGTCCGAAATGCTCGGAGGCGGGGTTGGAGCTGGAGGCGGCGGGACATAGGCCGGAGCCGGTGGCGGAGGGATGTAAACCGGTGCCGGCGGATAGTAATAGCGTCGCCGCGCATCCTCATCCATCCCATGACCAATCAGACTGCCGGTCAAAAGCCCGGCAGCGCCTCCAATCAATGCCCCCGCCCCGGGATTATGATGGTCCAAGGCGGCACCCAACACGGCGCCGGACCCGCCTCCAATGAGGGCACCACTTCCGGTGTAATTGGGCTGGCCGTAGGGATCCACACATCCCGCCAGAAAAGAACCCAGGACTAGAACAAGAACAGACCGCAATCGAGGCGCACGCATGACAACGTTGGGCCAAAAGCGCCAACACAGGGTAAGACGTGAGGTCACTCGAACGGTTTCGAAAATTCTTTCCACGCCGCTACTTCCGAAGAGTATCAAACCAAGCCTTTATCGATAACAGAGCTGGAACCGAACAGGTTTCGTGGTCTGCACCCGGGTCGGGGTCGAGCCATTGGACCTGGGTTGCCCCACGCGATTGAAAGGTATCGTAGGCAACTTGGGAGTTGTACGGCAGCACATCTTGATCCCCGGAGCAACGATAGAGGCGCAGCGGAGACTTCGGTGTCCAATTCAGTAACGTGTTGTCGACGAGGGCCAGCCGAAGCGGATTGTTGGGGTTCACCTTGAAGTCGGCGAGTTGGGCTGGGTCAAGAATGTCGGTTGGTACCTTCGGCATGGCCGCATTGATGACGTCGCCGTCGTGCAATCCATCCAGGAGCGGAGGCAGGGTGGTCGAATAGGGTGGTCGAAGGAGAGCCGCCAGGGAGGGTGCCAACCCGTACACGTCCTGAAATGCAGCGAACAGGTAGAGGAAATAGTACGGATTGGGCGGAACTCGTCCGGAAAGAAAATCCGTCGCACTGACCCCGGCAAGGTCATAAGGCCCTGAGCCACAACCGGCGGCAGTGACGGCAAATTCGTGGGTTTCATCGGCTTCCAATGCCCGGAGGGTCGCCAGCGCCGCATGCCCCCCCTGGGAGTATCCGGAAACAAATAGCTGATCACTCAAGGCCACCGTGTTGGAGGCACACAACTGCCGTGCCGCCCGAAGCAGGTCGATGGAGGCCGAAGCCTCGGAGGCTGCGTGCAGGTAGGGATGAAGACCGGGTGAACTCCCCAGACCCAGGTAATCCGGGAGCACGGCCACATAACCATCCGTGGCAAATGCCGTCCCGAGAAATCCTTCGGTGTTGATCTGCGATGGGACGTCGATCTTTTTGATCGACGTGCCGTGGTCATAAAGCACCAAGGCGGAGGCATTGGTTTTACCTACCGGAAGAATGACGGCACCGGATGCGAGAGTCGGAGCCCCGTACGGATCGATGGTTTCGTAGGTGACGGCATGAAATTCGACCGGATACCGGGTCGAGATATCGATGCCAAACCCATGGAAAATGATTCCAAGGAGGAGTGGCTGATAGGGGCCAACAAGCGTGTGGCTCACCAGGCGCCCCCGTTGGCCGACGGGCGGAATGGCAGTCACCCGGTAAAAATGGGAACCAGTCCCTACCCCCTCTGGAGCCGCCCAGTTGTTATTGGTGGTGGGCCAGTTTCCGCCCGGAGCTGGAAGCCATGCACCGGAACTCAGGCTGTCCCGAGTCTCCACGATGGCCCCCCAATTGGTGCGGTTCAAACTCCAGGCAAGCCTTGGGCGTGAGGCCGAGCCCCCAGGAAAAACGGTGACCTCCGGCGGGAGAGCCTGAGCTGTTTGCAGGGTCAGCCCTACCGAAGCAAGAGCCAGACCCAGCCATGGGCGAATCCAATTCATCCCTCAACACTATCCCAAGATTTCTGCCAAGAGGAGGTTTTCGTTCATTCACCCGGAAAAGCGCCTGTCTCATCAATAGAGGGACAGGTCATCTATCATCATTTTGAAACTAAGGGACAGGTCATCTGTTATCGGATTCCGTGACTTTTCGGGCTTGGCGCGTTCGGCGTCCGGTGATTTTCTTGGAATAGAATCAACCCGTGAATCGTTCTCCTTCTCCTGTTCCTGCTTTCCCCTTTTGGGTCCGTGTCCGGCGTGGATGGGGCATCGGCTACTCCCTGGTCCTGGCGATGACGGGTGCGGTTTCGGGCTCGGCGGCGGGCAATCCATCCCAGGACACCCCATCGCAGGACACCTTTTCCCGGCAGATTCAGCCGCTGCTCTCCAGCACCTGCGTTGAGTGTCATTCCACGGCCAAACACAAGGGTGACCTGGACTTGGAACGGTTTGGCTCCGTGGAGGCGATGCGGCGGGAACCCAAGGTTTGGGAGGAGGTCGTCGCCCAGGTTTCCACGGGTGAGATGCCGCCCCGCGATGCGAAGCAGTCGGCGGCCATTCCCCGGGAGTCCCGGGATGCCTTTCTGGCCGGGGTCAACTCGGTGCTGGATGAGGTCGCGGCGACTCTGGCCGGCGATCCCGGACCGGTGGTCCTTCGACGGCTTTCCAATGCCGAATACACTTATACCATTCGCGATTTGACCGGCATTCCGACCCTGGACCCTGTCCGGGAGTTTCCATCGGATGGCGCCTCCGGGGAGGGCTTCATGAATGTGGGCAATTCCCTGGTGATGTCGTCATCGCTGGTGGCCAAATACCTTGATGCAGCCAAATCCGTGGTCAGCCATGCGATGCTGACCCCGACGGGAATCCGATTTTCACCCCACACCACCCCCCGTGACTGGACGGATGAACTGGTGGGGGAAATTCGCGAACTGTATCGCACTTACACGGACCCGAAGGGCGGAGACACGGTAAACCTTCAGGGCATCGTCTTCTCCACCAATGAAGGAGGCCGCCTGCCGATCGAAAAATACCTGGCGGCCAGTCTTGAATGCCGGGGTGAAGGTTCCGAAGAGCTTTGGAACGATGTCGCCCGAAGGCATGGGCTTAGCCCGAAATACCTCAGGATTCTGGTCCGGGAACTGCAGGCCCGGGATTCCTCGCTATTGCTCGATCCCATCCGAAACCATTGGCGCAGGGCGACGACGGCGGACCTGCCGTCGCTGGCGGGCGAGATTGGAGTCTGGCAAAAGGCCCTTTGGAAATTTTCGCCGGTTGGGCATATCGGCAAGGTGGGTGGTCCCAAGGCGTGGATGGAGCCGGTCACACCGCTGGCGAATCTTCAGGAATTTCGATTCAAATTGGCCCCGACCAATAGCACTCAGCCGAACACCGTCTATCTGGTCGTGGGCGATGTTGGCGATGGCAATGGCCAGGACGTCGCCGTTTGGGAACGTCCCCGGCTTGCTGTTGCTGGGCACCCGGACCTGCCGCTGCGCGCCGTCCGAACACTGGCTCCGACCCACACCACTCCCGGGACCAACGTCGGAGAGCCAATCGCGGGGACATGGGGACTCGACCCCTCCCTTTTTGGTCATGGGCTTGGAGGAGAGGCATATGAGCCGGACAGCGTCGTGATTCGTGCACCAGCAGTGCTGGAGGTTCAATTGCCTGCTGCCCTGGCAGCCGGTGCCGAATTGGTGACCACGGCGCGGCTGGCCCCGGGTGCCGGGGACGGGGGCAGCGTCCAGTTCCAAATCACGACCAACCGACCTGTTTTAAGCAACGGGGTCTGGGAGACGGGAACCGAGGTCTCGGAGACCGGGGGCGTCTGGACCTCGGACCATCGTCGTTTGTCGATGGCCAGCCCCATCATCGTCGCCGATGTCGGACCGGTGCGGGCCCAGTATGAAGCGGCCATGGAGGCGTTTCGCGAACTCTTTCCGGCGGCGCTCTGCTACACCAAGATCGTCCCGGTGGATGAGGTGGTGACACTCACCCTCTTTTATCGGGAGGACGCGGTGCTGGCGCGATTGATGTTGGATGATGACGAGCGGTCGCGACTGGATCGGTTGTGGAACGAGCTTCATTTTGTGAGTCGCGATGCCCTGACCTTGGTCGATGGATTTGAGCAACTCTGGCAGTTTGCGACCCAGGATGCGGATCCCAAGGTCTTTGAACCGCTGCGTGAGCCGATCCAACGCCGTGCGGCCGAGTTCCGGCAGACGTTGACGAATGCCCAGCCCAGACATCTCGAAGCGGTTCTTGCCTGGGCCGCCCGCGCCTATCGCCGCCCCCTCAGGGACGGGGAGCCGGCCGAGCTCACGGGGCTTTATCAGATCTTGCGGAAGGAGGAATTATCCCATGAAGACGCCATCCGATTGACCTTGGCGCGCGTGCTGGTATCGCCCTCGTTCCTCTATCATGCGGAGAGTCCGGTCCCCGGAAAGACGCAGGGGCCGGTCAGTTCCCTGGAGCTGGCCAACCGCCTGAGTTATTTTCTTTGGTCATCGGCACCGGATGCGGCCTTGCGGGCGGCGGCGGAATCCGGTGCATTGACCCAACCGGACGTTCTGGCGTCCCACACGCGCCGACTGCTTCACGACGCCCGGGTCCGGCGCCTGGCCACGGAGTTTTCCTGTGCCTGGCTCCATATTTACGGATTCGATGAATCGGGTGAAAAGAGCGATCGGCACTTCCCCACCTTTGCCGGACTTCGCGGGGCGATGTATGAGGAAACCATTCGTTACTTTACGGATTTCTTTCAGGAAGACCGTTCCGTGCCGGACCTACTGTCGGGAAATTCCACCTTTCTGAACGAGGCCCTGGCAAAACACTATGGAATCCCCGGCATCGAAGGTCCCGAATGGCGGCGGGTCGATGGCATGCAAGCTTATGGTCGCGGCGGGATTTTAGGTCAGGCAACCATTCTGGCTCAAAACTCAGGGGCATCGCGAACCAGTCCCATCCTGCGGGGAAATTGGGTGAGCGAGGTGTTGTTGGGTGAAAAGCTTCCACGCCCGCCGAAGGACGTTCCCAAGTTGCCCGATGAAGAAGACACTTCCGCCCTCAGCATGCGGGAATTGACCCAACGGCATAGCGCCGACCCGCGGTGCGCCGGATGTCACGTTCGCATCGACGGCTTCGGGCTGGCGTTGGAGGGATTTGACGCCATCGGGCGGCGGCGGGACCACGACCTGGGGAACCGCGCCATTGACACCCACGGAACGCTTCAAGATGGCACGGTCCTGGATGGTGCAGAGGCGCTTCGACAGTACCTGGTGCATCAGCGGAGAGACACATTTGTGACCCAATTTTGCCGCAAGCTGCTGGGTTACGCACTGGGACGTTCCGTCCAATTGTCGGATCGTCCCCTGCTGACCGAGATGCGGTCCCAGTTGGAGTCCCACCAGTACCGGGTGAGCGCCGCCATCGACACCATTGTGAATAGTCGGCAATTTCGTGAAATCCGGGGTCGTGATTTTGCTGACTCCGAATAGCTGCTCCGGAATTCGAATCGCCCCCTCCCGCTCTCTCCATCTCCCCACCATGAACCGACACCAGTTCAGCCGACGCACCTTTCTTCGAGGCGTGGGCGTCTCGATCGCCCTCCCGTGGATGGAATCCCTTCCGGTGTGGGGGGATACCGCCCCGGCCACGAAACCGGCGAGCGAGGCTCCGGTTCGAATGGCCGTCCTGTTTTCCGGGAATGGATTTCACAGCCAGGAGTGGTGGGCCAGGAGAGAGGGAGCCCAGTTGGAACTCGGCAAGGTCCTCGCCCCGCTTCAGGAATTGCGGTCAAAAATGGTCTTTGTCCGCGGGCTCTACAATGCCGAGGCACAAAAGGGCAACATCCACAGTTCCCAAACGGGCAATCTGTTATCGGGGGCACCCCTGGCCTCGGGCGGCGATATCCGATCGGGGACCAGCGTTGACCAATGGATTGCCCAGCAGTATGGGCGGTCGACCAAGGTGCCGAGCCTGGTCCTGGGTTGCGAGAAGTCGAACCCGTCGGTTCACAAGAACTACTCCATGATTTACAGCTCCCACATCTCGTGGAGCTCACCGACCACCCCCACCCCGTTGGAAATCTATCCGGCGCTGGCGTTCGACCGAATGTTCAAGGACGGCGCCAGCCGGGGTGACAAGAGCGTGCTCGACGCCGTCCTGGCCGATGCCACCGACCTGCGCCGCCGCATCAGTCATCCGGACCAGCGCAAGCTCGACGAGTATCTCGACTCCGTCCGGGACGTGGAACTCCGCATTGAGGGGGCGGGTCGGAAGGGTGAGTTGCAAGGGTGGCGTCCGACCTTGGAAACACCCAACATTCCACGTCCACCGGAGGGGATACCGCAGGATATCGGCGAGCACATGCGATTGATGGCGGATTTGTTGGTGTTGGGCTTTCAGACTGACACCACGCGGATCACCACCCTGAAGCTCAATAACGACCATTCCTCGCTTCGTTTTCCGAACCTGGGTGTTGACTACATGATCCACCACCTGTTGTCCCATTCCGACACGGCGGACTGGCTCAAGGTCAACCAGTTTTTTGTGGAACAGGTGGCCTACATCGCGCGCAAACTGGACTCCATCCAGGAAGGATCGAGGACATTGCTCGACAACACCCTGCTGATGTACTGCTCGAGCATGATGACGGGCAACCACAACAACGATGAACTGCCGGTCGTGTTGCTGGGGGGTGCCGGAGGCCGGATGCAAGGGGGGCGGGTTCTGAACTATCGGGATAAACCGGAACGCCAGATGTGCCGACTGTACCTGTCCATGCTGGACAAGATGAACCTGCATCCAAAGGAGTTCGGCGACGCCCGGACTCCCCTCGAAGAGATTTAGTCGCGGCAGCGCGGCGGGCCTCGGGTGGCACCCAGGTCCCTCTCGAAACGCCGGGTGAATAAATGTCCGTGATGGTGGATTGCCAAAGACCAAAGGGATTGGCACAAACAAGGTCGAATGTCGCTACCAGTACTCACGGCGGAGCAGATGCGGGCATGGGAAGCCGCCAGTTGGGCCGTCAAGGTGTCGGTGAATGCGGTGGTCGGCGTGGTCGGCGACCGCCTCACCGCCCGAATCCGGTCCCTTCTTCCCTCGGGTGGACGGGTCCTACTTCTCGCCGGCAAGGGACATAACGGGGACGACGTCCGGGCGGCGGCGGCCCGGCTGAAGGGGGTCGACATCGAATTGGTCAATGTCCATGACCCCATCACCGCCATCGATCGGGTAAGGACCGGGCTGTCCCGCTCTCCGGTGCTCGTCGTCGATGGACTTTTCGGCATCGGCCTGCGGGGGCCGCTTTCCGAACCGTGGGTGGAGCTTTTCGATCTGGTCAATGCCTCGCAATGTCCGGTTCTGGCGGTGGACGTTCCGTCTGGAATTGATGCGGATACAGGTGAGCCCCAGGGTGCAGCCATCGTCGCCCGATGGACCGTGGCCGTGGGAGCCCCAAAAATCGGACTGTTTCTTGCACCGGCAGCGCCCTATGTGGGGCGTCTCGAAGTGGCATCGGGCATTGGCCTGACGACCCATTTCGATCCGGTTGCGGGTATCGATGCGGGGTCGCGCATCCTCTGGACAGAATCACCCGATTTTCTGGGGTTGATCCCACCCAGGGCCGTCGCAGCCCACAAGGGCGATTTTGGACATCTGGTGATTATTGCCGGGAGCCTGGGATATCATGGGGCAGCGGTTTTGGCGGCGCGCGCGGCCATCCGGGCACGACCGGGCCTGGTCACGGTCATCACGTCGCCCGAGTGCTACCAACCTGTGGCGGCTCAACTGACCGGCGTGATGGTTGCCCCATGGGATCAGTCTGCCGACCTTCCCGAAAGCACCACCGCAGTCCTGGTTGGTCCCGGACTGGCAGCCAAAACAGTCCCCGAATGGCTGAAGGCCCGGATGCAAGCGGGCTGGAGTGAGTCACCGTTGACCTGGATTGCCGACGCCTCCGCCCTTGACTGGCTACACCAGGTGAAACCGAATGGATCGGCTCACAGAGTCTGGACACCTCATCCCGGGGAAGCGGGTCGGTTGCTTGGACTTTCGGCGCGCGACGTTCAGTCGGATCGGATCGGTTCCGCCCGGAAGCTCGCCCAGGGAATCTGGACTCTCCTGAAAGGACATCAGAC
>Ga0136644_10002681_pt1 | contig 13490 bp, 12 predicted proteins | sample C_130820_EF_Meta_FD_94780 | JGI IMG/M metagenome (GOLD analysis project Ga0136644, IMG submission 94780) | Freshwater microbial communities from Lake Croche, Canada to study carbon cycling - C_130820_EF_MetaG (v2) (version 2) | ecosystem: Environmental > Aquatic > Freshwater > Lake | place... | reverse complement strand
TTTGATGAGGAACTTCGTTCAGCTTGGGCCAAACTGGATGAGCCAACCCGGGCGGCATTGAGAGCCCGTCATGAATCGTCGTTAAGGGAGTCCCTCCTCAAAAAGGGAATCGCGGGAGATGAAGCCACTGCACAAGCGGCAGCCGCGTCTCAGGCATATTTCGAGAAGTTGGCCAAGGGGCACTACGTCCCTCACGTGATTGAACCTTCTGCGGGTGTCGACCGTCTCATCCTGGCCCTTCTGTGCAAGGCCTACCGTGAAGTCGTCTCCACCGATGAAAAGGGAAAGACCGAAACGCGGGTGGTCCTTCAGTTTCACCCCCGGATTGCCCCGATTAAAGTGGGGGTTTTTCCGTTGCTGAAGAACAAACCCGAATTGGTGGCCAAGGCGCTGGCCGTTCGGGATCTACTTCGACCTCACATGACCGTGTTTTACGATGAATCCGGTGCCATTGGCCGACGCTATGCCCGTCAGGACGAGGCGGGGACGCCGTTCGGTGTGACCATCGATTTTGATACTCTGGGTGAAAAGCCGGAACTGGCCGACACCGTGACCTTGCGTCATCGGGATGATGGTCGTCAGGAACGCCTGCCCATCGCCGACCTGCTTCCGCGTCTCTTGCCGCTCATTCGCTAAGCATGACTGAACTGCCACCACGGACGGCCGGCTTGTACGGCATCATCTTTTACAAGCTGATCAAGGGCATATTGTTCCTCGCACTGGGGCTGGGAATTTACACGCTCACCGACAACAATCTGCCGGAGGATTTCCGCAGTATTGTCCAGCAGCTGCACATGGATCCGGAGAATGAATGGTTCCAGGAATTGGAGCAGCAACTGGCCAAGGTCACGCCCGGCCAATTGATCAAGCTGGCTTCCGGTAGTTTGCTGTACAGCCTGCCCTCTCTGATCGAGACGGTCGGGCTCTTCTACCGGTGGTCGTGGGCCGGATGGATGGCCATCGTCGAAAGCTCCTTCTTCATTCCCATTGAAATCTACGAACTGGGGCACCACTTCAACGTGGTGCTGCTGGTTCTGACCATCATCAACGTGGCCATTGTCTGGTACCTTTACAGGAACCGGGAACGCCTGTTTCCACACCACCGTCCACAGGCAAAAGTGACCGCAACCCGGGCGGCCTGAAGCCGCAGGGACTATTTCCACGCAGCACCGCCCGGAAAGGCGAACTCGGTTCGGCTTTCCGGCAAGATTTCGGTGCTGTAGCCGGGCAGGGTTGGGGCGAGGTAGCGACCGCGCCTCATCCGACAGGGATCGACGAAGTGTTCATGAAGGTGATCGACGAATTCGCACACCCGTCCCTCCCAATCGCCGCTAATGGAAATGTAGTCGATCATGGACAGATGCTGGACGAATTCGCACAGGCCCACCCCTCCGGCATGAGGACACACCGGAACTCCGTAATGAGCGGCCAGGAGCAGAACCGCCAGGTTTTCATTCACGCCGCCAAGTCGGCATGAATCGATTTGGCAGAAAGAAATGGCCTTCGCCGCCAGCAGTTGCTTGAAGAGGATGCGGTTCATCCCGTGCTCTCCTGTGGCCACCCCAATCCCCAACGGTTCCATCGCCCGGGCGATGGCGGCATGGCCGAGAATGTCATCGGGTGAAGTTGGTTCCTCAATCCACCATGGCTTGAATTCCGCCAACTCCTTCATCCACGCAATCGCCTGCGGGACCTCCCAAACCTGGTTGGCATCCACCATGAGCTTTCGGTCCCAGCCAATCTCCTCTCGAATGATGGCCAGTCGTCGACGGTCATCGGCCAGGTCGCGCCCCACCTTGACCTTGATGTGATTCCAACCTTCCGCGATTGCCTCCTGGCAAAGTCGTCTAATTTTATCGTCGGGATAACCAAGCCAGCCCGCGCTCGTCGTGTAAGCCGGGTACCCCTCCGCTTCGAGTCGGGCGATGCGTTCCTGTTTTCCCGGCTCTGTTCGCCGGAGAATTCCCAGTGCCTGATCCGGAGTCATTGCATCGGTGAGGTAGCGAAAATCGACGCATCGCACCAATTCCTCGGACGACATGTTGGCCAGTAGTCGCCACAGCGGCAGGCCTTCCGATTTGGCATACAGGTCCCACCAGGCATTGACGATGGCGCCCAGCGCGAGGTGCATCGCCCCCTTGTCTGGGCCAATCCATCGCAGTTGGGAATCATTCGTTAAATGCCGCCATTCAGCCCCGGGGTTCGCCGCAAAGTTTTCGAGGGTTCGTCCGATCACCAGATGTTCGTGGGCGCGGATGGCGCTCAAGACGACCTCGTTCCCTCGGCCGATGGTGAAACTCAGGCCATGTCCCTCCCGTCCGTCGTCGGTGTGCAGCACGACGTAGGCGGCTGAATAGTCCGGGTCCGGGTTCATGGCATCCGAACCATCCTTTTCGCGCGAAGTGGGGAAGCGAATGTCTTCAATGCTGAGGCGTGTAACGCGGGGCATGGGTCAATTCTGGCACGGTTGCGCTTCGGAGGGAATAGCGACCGAAAGGCTGTCGCCAAAATCCGAAATCCTGCTCACCTTTGCGGAATGAAACGATTCTGGTGGCTGGGATGGTTCCTCCTATGTGTGGCCCGGGGCGGTGACTGGCATCCTCTATTCGATGGCAAGACGCTGGCCGGATGGTCACCCACCCGGTTCGGCGGGGCTGGTGAGGTTGAAATCGTGGATGGGTCCATCGTCCTCCACCAAGGAATTTTGACTGGGGTCAATTTCACCAATGCGGTTCCCACCTCGGATTATGAAATCGAGTTGGAAGCCCGACGGACCTCCGGTCTGGACTTTTTTTGCGGTCTGACCTTCCCGGTCGGGGAATCGTTTGCCTCGTGGATTGTCGGAGGATGGGGCGGAGCGGTCGTTGGCATCTCGAGTTTGGACGGCGCAGATGCCTCGCACAACGCCACCACCAAGTACCGTCGTTTTGAGACGGATCGTTGGTATCGACTCCGGCTGACGGTGACGACGAATCGCCTCGAAGCAGCCATTGATGGGGAACTGGTGATCCAGGCCGATATTCGCGGGGTCAAGGTCAGCCTGCGGCCAGGCGAAATTGAATTGAGCAAGCCCCTGGGCATCGCCGCCTGGAATACCACCTCGGAACTTCGCAACATTCGCATTCGGACCCTCGATGCGGTTTCCGAAACCAAGCCCACGGCCGTGGCCATTCCAGCAGGACCGACGATTCCTGCGGAACTCCAGGCAACCGCCACCCGGCTTTTTTCCGCCGTGACCAACTCGCCGTCGGCCTATGACCACCTGGCCCAATTGTGCGACCAATTCGGACCCCGGTTTTCCGGAAGCACGAATCTGGAGGCCGCCATCGACTGGCTCCTTGCCCAAATGAAGGCCGACGGGTTGGAAAACGTGCATGGCGAGACGGTGACCGTACCCCATTGGGTGCGAGGGGAGGAATCAGCAGAGATGCTGGCTCCACGCCACGAAAATCTGGTGGTCCTGGGCTTGGGTGGAACCATTGCCACTCCGCCCGAAGGGATCACCGCCCCGGTTTTGGTGGTGACCAATTTTGCTGAATTGCAGGAACGAACCAGTGAGGCCCGGGGTCGAATCGTGGTATTCGAGGCCCCCTACACCGACTACGGAACCACCGTGCGGTACCGATATTCTGGTGCCGCCGAGGCGGCTAAAGCCGGTGCTGTGGCCAGCCTGATTCGAAGTGTGACGCCGTTTTCCTTGAAATCACCCCACACCGGGATGATGGCGTACGATTCTAATTTCCCAGCCATTCCCCACGGAGCCCTGGCTCCCGAAGACTCCGCCCGTCTGGCCCGCTGGCAGGCCCGGGGAGAACGTCCGGTGGTTCGACTGAAACTGGCGGGCCATCTGGAACCACCGACGACCTCCCGCAATGTCATTGCCGAGGTCCGCGGTCGGGAACATCCAGAGGAAGTGGTGGTCGTGGGCGGCCATATCGATTCGTGGGACGTCGGCCAGGGGGCCCAGGACGATGGGGGTAATTGCATGGCCGCTTGGGAGGTTCTGAGAGTCATCAAGAAGTTGGGCATCCAACCGAGACGAACCATTCGTTTGGTCCTGTGGACCAACGAGGAAAATGGAACTGCTGGTGCCCGCGGATACCGCGATGCCCATCGGGAGGAACTGGCCAACCACGTGGCGGCCATCGAAGCTGACAGCGGCGTGTTTTATCCGTCAGGCTTTGGATTCACCGGCAGTGAAGCAGGAGGGCGGGCGATTCGCTCCATCACTCGATTCCTGTCGACCTTGAACGGCGCAGGAGAATTCGCATGGGGCGCCGGCGAGACGGACATCGCTCCCCTCATTGAGGGGGGCGTTCCGCTACTGGGACTTCGATTGAAGCCTAATCATTACTTTTGGTACCACCACACGGCGGCGGATACCGTCGACAAGATCGACCCTTCCGACCTCCAGCAAGTCGGAGGTACCTTGGCGGTTATGACCTACCTGTTGGCCGATTTACCCGACCGTCTGCCCCGATAGAACCAGTTGGACCTACCGGTCCCGTTCCAGCAAGTAGCGCGCAAGTGCCTCCAGGGCCGTCGCACGACCGTTGAAAACTTCGAGTGAGGCGTAGGCCTTCCGGGTCAGGTCCGCAGCGATCTTTTTCGACTTCTCCAGTCCTACCAACCGGGGATAGGTTGCTTTCTGGGCGTCGACATCCTTCCCAGCCGTTTTGCCCAGCACGGCGGACGATTGGGTGACGTCAAGAATGTCGTCAATGACCTGAAAGGCGAGACCGACATGGGTTCCAAAATCGGTCAGGGCGGACAACTGCCGGGGAGTGCAGTTGGCGCTCATACCCCCGAATCGCACCGAGGCGCACAGGAGTGCGCTGGTTTTGCGCTCATGGATGTAGCGCAATTGGGACACCGGGATGTCCTTTCCTTCAGCTTCCAGATCGGCGACCTGGCCGGCGATCAGTTGTCGCGAACCGCTGGCCACAGCCAGTTCGAGGATGAGGTCCCGGTGGGAATAGCGCGGCCAGCTTTTGGCCCCGGCCACCAATTCAAACGCGATGGTCAGGAGGGCGTCTCCGGCCAATACCGCGATGCCTTCCCCAAACACCTTGTGGTTGGTCGGCTTACCCCGGCGAAAATCGTCATCGTCCATCGCCGGAAGATCGTCGTGGATCAACGAATAGGTGTGGATGCATTCCACGGCGCAGGCCAGCGGCAGCGCTGGTTCATCCGTTCCGCCGCATGCCTCCGCTGCCGCGAGGACCAGGGCTGGACGCATCCGCTTTCCACCCGCGAAGATGGAGTAGCGCATCGCCTGATGGATGGTGGCCGGCTTGGCCGAGGCTTTGGGCAGTAATTGATTTAGGGAACGGTCCACCCGGCTGGTTTTATCGGTCAGCCATTGGGACAAGTCGAAAGATGACGGCGCCATCAGCCCATCCTGTTCAAGATTTTGTCCGATGGCCAAGCCAGAACCACAGCAGATGGCTTTGTCGGGGCTGCCTCGAAGTTGGATAGTCCACCCGGAATGGGCCGCCGAAGTGGAAGCGGCATCCTGCCGCTTTGCTTCTAGGGAATGGGTGCGGTTCCAACTGCAGGAGCTTCGGTCCTGCAGGTAGGCAATGGACCTCGCCCTAGCGATGTGGCTGGTATTCAGTGGCCCACATTGCTGAGGTGTAAGACCGCGGTAGGGCGAGCCTCCCGGCGAGCCGCGGCGGTTCAAATCGCCATCGACGCCACTCACAACCGCTTGTGTTCCTTCGCTATTTCCACAGTTGCCCCCGACCGGTTCATTGGCACCGTCGTCGGATAAGGCTTTTCGGCCCCGCTTACCCTGCTTTACGGTAACGTTCTTGAGCAAGAAGTCCCCACGCATCGCTGAATTTCTGGCCGATCTTCCCGCCAGTGAGTATGACCCCCACTACATCGGGTACTTTGTTTGCTTCAACCGGCAGTTGTATTTTGAGGCACACGATGTTCTGGAACAGCTGTGGCTGGCGGGCGGTAAGGCGGCTCCCAACTATGCCTTTTTCAAAGGCCTCATTCAATTGGCCGGTGCCTTTGTCCATCTCCAGAAGGGGCGCTTGGGTCCGGCGGTGGCCCTGTTCCGTCTGACAGAAGCGAATCTATCCCTCTATCCGCTGACCCATGCGGGATTAGTGCTACCGGACGTTCTCGGCCTGGTGCACCAATGGCGCAACTGGGTCGAGGCCGAGGGATTCAACGTCAACCCGCTGGAGCGGCAACCCGCCCCACGGTTGCTTCTCGATGGGGTGGCCTTAGTCTAAGGACTTAGAAAGAGGAACAAGACGATCGTGCATTTTTCCATTCGTGATGACGGTGAAATCGAGGTGCCCGGGGGAGATACTTTGTTCGCCTCCACATTGCCTCGGCTCGCCTTTCGCGACGAGGAGTGCGGGGTGCGCATTTACCATGCAGATTCGCTGGAACTTCTCGCGGGATTGGCCGCTCAGTATCCCGAGGGTCGGTTTGATTGTATCTTCGCTGATCCGCCGTACTTCTTATCGAACGGCGGCGTGACCTGCCACAGTGGAAAAAGGGTTGTGGTGGACAAGGGCGACTGGGACAAATCCCGCAGTCCGGAGCTCAATCATGAGTTTAACTTGGAATGGCTTCGCCGCTGTCAGCGGGTTCTTAAACCCAACGGAACCATCTGGGTCACCGGCACGCTGCACGTGATCTTCTCCATCGGCTATGCCATGCAGCAGCTCGGATTTAAGATTCTCAACAACATCACCTGGGAGAAACCCAATCCGCCCCCCAATCTCTCCTGTCGCTACTTCACCCATTCCACCGAAACCGTTCTCTGGGCTGCAAAGAACGAGAAAAGTCGGCACGTTTTCAACTACGATCTGATGCGGGAAACGAATGGGGGCAAGCAGATGAAAACCGTCTGGCGGATGACTGCACCCGGCGCGGATGAAAAGATCGAGGGCAAGCATCCAACTCAAAAACCGATCGGATTGGTCGAGCGTTGCCTTCTGGCTTCGACCAAAGAGGGTGACCTTGTACTCGACCCGTTTTTGGGCGGAGGCACCACGGCGCTGGCGGCTATGCGCCATCGGAGGCGTTGTGTGGGAATTGAGTCCGACCCGGGCCATATAGCCCTGTCCATTGCCCGTGTGAAAGCGGGTTTGCCTTCTCGATGACCAGGCGGAAAATGGACCACAGAGGGCTCAGAGGACACAGAGAAAGAAAAATCTGGCCATTGGCATGGGGATTACCCACAGGAAACCGCCCGAATGATCGAAGACTTTCTGGCGCGCACACCGAATCTACGTCCTGAACTCGCTACCTACGCGAAGCAAGCCAAGGTCGGGAATGTTCAATAACCCCCACCCGATCCGGATTTTGCACTGGATTGCGTGACCTTACTTCAAACCTGCGTCTCAAGGCGATCACCCCCTCGTAAGGTCCGGCAACTGGAGCACACGCCACTCTCCCGGCTCCAGATCGCCGAGCTCAATCTCTCCGAACCGGGACCGATGGAGTCTCGTCACCGTGCGTCCGGTGACACCAAACATCCGTTTCACCTGATGAAACCGGCCTTCGGTCAATTCCAGTCGTGCCTGAAGGGCATCGATAATCTGTAATCGGGCGGGAGCACAGGGGGAATCCTCACCTGGCAGTTGCAGGGTACCGCTGGCAAACAACGGGATCAATGTGTCGTTCAGCGGTTGGTCGACCGTTACCTCGTAAACCTTTGGAACTTTGTGCCGTGGGGAAGTCCAGCGTTGTATGAGGTCACCCAGGTCCGTTAGGAGCAAAACACCGGTGGTATCCTGATCGAGGCGTCCGATGCTGTTGACGGCGGGATTTCGGCGCTGCCACCGTTCGGGCAGCAGGTCATAAATGCTGGGTCCTTCAGAGGCTTGATGAGAACAGACACGTCCGGCGGGTTTATTCAGGAGCACCAGAAGTCCGTCCGGGGCCTCCAGAGGTTCGCCATCCACCCGAATTTCCCCCCCAGGGACCCTTTGTTCCGCTGAATGCGCGAGCTCATTCCCCACCAAAACCCGACCTTGACGCACCCAGGCACGAGCCTCCCGCCGGCTGCAATAGCCGCAGCGAGAAAGCCATTGATCGATTCGCGAAGTTTGGGCCATCCCGGGCGGTCGATTCAATGGATGGAATTGGTCCACCACATCAGCAACGCCAGCAGCGCGGCGAAAATGGCCCCAGCCAGGATGGCAGCCAGCAACTGCATCCGATGCTTCCGGCGATTGCCACGTCCTTGCCCGGGGAGCAGGTAGTAGCGCTTTTCGTCAGGTGACTTGGGTCTTGAGCCGAACATACAGGCGGGTGAAAGGATGCGGACCGATGGACCGGTCAGCCAGTGATGTGTCTTTGAGGTGTCCGCACGCAAACCACCGGGATTGCTCAAAGGTATGAGCGGTTCACCCTGAGAAAGGCAACAAGTAATTTATCGGATGCTTTTTTGCGTGACCTTTGTCCGGGTCTACGACAGAAGAAAAGCCATCGCTTCTCCTTCCCCTGCGCCAACTCCTGCCGGAATCGCCCGTCTGGCTTCCATCGATGCCTATCGGGGTTTCGTGATGTTCCTCATGATGGGGGAAGTCCTCAGTTTTTGCCGGGTGGCCGAGGCATTGGCGGCACCGGGCCTCTGGGGGTTTCTTTGTCTTCAACAGTCCCATGTCGATTGGACCGGTTGCGTCCTTCACGACATGATCCAACCGTCGTTCTCCTTCCTTGTTGGTGTTGCTCTGCCGTTTTCGATCGCCAGTCGTCGGGCCAAGGGACAGACATTCTCGGGATTGGTGGGGCACGCGGCCTTTCGGGCGCTCGGACTTGTCTTGCTCGGGGTATGGCTGCGTTCGACCCATTCGACCCAGACCCGCTGGACCTTCGAAGACACCCTCTCCCAAATTGGTCTCGGTTACCTATTCCTCTTTTCACTCGGCTTTCTGTCCAGGAAGGTCCAATGGGCCGCGTTCGTGGGAATCCTGGTCGGCTATTGGGCACTTTTCGCCTTGTGGCCGCTTCCCGGGCCGGACTTTGACTACGCCAGGGTGGATGTATCAGCCGATTGGCTTCGGCAACATGGCCTTTCCGGCTTTGCCGCTCATTGGCAGAAGAACAGCAAGACCGCCTCGGCATTTGATACCTGGTTCCTGAACCTGTTTTCCCGGGTCAAGCCGTTCGTCGCGAATGACGGCGGTTATTCGACCCTGAGTTTTATTCCCACGCTCGGGACCATGGTCTTGGGACTGTTGGCGGGCGGAGTCCTCAGGTCGTCGTCCACTCCGGCTCAAAAACTGCGATGGCTCCTGATTGCGGGAGCCATTTCACTGGCTGCGGGTTGGTTGTTGGGCGTGTCGGGAATTTGTCCTGTGGTCAAACGAATATGGACCCCCAGTTGGGTCCTTTTCAGCGGCGGATGGTGTCTGTTCCTGCTAGGTGGGTTTTATGCGGGCATCGACATGGTTCAAAAGCCAGGATGGTCCTTTCTGCTTCGGGTGGTGGGAATGAACTCCATTGCTGCCTATCTGATTGCCCACCTGTTTGAAGGGTTCATTGCCCGCGACCTCCAAATCCATTTGGGGAAGGGAATATTTCAGTCGTTTGGTTCCGCCTATGAACCTTTTTTACATGGGGTTGCCATTCTGGCGGTGTACTGGTTGCTGCTCCTCTGGCTCTATCGGAGAAAGATTTTCCTCCGACTTTGACCAGCTCTGCGCCGGAGATGGCTATCGCTTGCCTTTCCTTTCGGATCACATCAAACTTGAAGCGTGAAGAAGGACGTCGTGTCAGTGCAGATTCGGGGGTTGTTGCCGGCACAAGGCGGCTGCGCTCTCTTCGTCGGCAACGAGGACAAAATCTTCGTCATCCAGGTTGAACACAACATGGGGGCCGTGATCGGCATGGCATTGCGGGGGGTTCAGCATGAACGCCCGCTGACCCACGAACTCCTCGGGCGGGTTTTCAGCGGCTTTGGTATCGAGGTGGACCGGGTCGTCATCACCGAGTTACGCAATCACACCTATTTTGCGCGGCTATTCCTGCGACAACAAAACGAGCTGGGCTCCAATGTCGTGGAAATAGACGCCCGCCCCAGCGATTGCCTGGCCCTCGCGGCCATGCAGAAGCGGCCCATTTTCGTCCGGACAAAGCTCTTCGAGGAGGTGGAGGATATGAGCGAGGTCCTCTCCCAAATCAGCGAGGACGGGGGCGATACCGACCCGGCTTGATGGCGTCCGCCCCGGTGTCGTCGGAAGTCCAAGGTCCGGTCGTCCTGATCTGCGGTGATGACGAATTCACCATCAAGCAACGCTCGCGTCAGCTCTTTGAACGCTGGCGAGGCGAACTCGGAGGAGATGACCACGAAATCATCGATGCCGGGTGCTCCAATGCATCCCAGGCTTCAGACGCTGTTTCCCGCCTGAGAGAGGCGATAAACACGCGGTCTTTTTTTGGTGGAGCAAAGGTTGTCTGGTTTAAGGATTGTTCGTTCCTCGGGGAAGACCGGACTTCCGGCAGTGCAGCGGTGACGGGTGCTCTGGGCGACCTGGCCAAATCGTTGAAGGAATTTCGTTGGGACGGGGTCCGGCTTTTGGTTTCGGCGGGTAAGCCGGATAAAAAACGCGTCTTTTTTAAATGGCTGGAGGCGACCGGTCGGGTCGAGTGGTATGCCGCCCTGTCCGCCGACGACAAGGACTGGGCCACACGAGCCGAGGGCGAGGTGATCAAGGCCATCCGATCTGCGGGCAAGGATATTCGGGATGACGCGCTGGCCGAGTGTGTCGCCCGTGTGGGACCCAACCTTCGTGCCCTCAACAACGAAGTCGAGAAGGTGATCCTTTATGTCGGCGACCGGAAGACGGTCACTGTGGACGACATTCGCGCCATTACCACCCAACAGAAGCAGGCGCAGGCATTCGCGCTGGGCGAAGCGTTGGGCGACCGGGACCTTCCCCGACTGTTGAGGTTGCTGGACCGCGAATTGGGTGAAATTCGAACGGGTGTCGAGAAGGGGAAATCGGAGATTGGTGTCCTGTATGGACTCATCAGCAAGGTGAGGGCCATGTTGCTGATGCGCGAAACTCGCGACCGTTCTCTGCTGAAACCTGTCTCGGACTACAGCGCCTTTCGGGCTCAGGTGGAGCGCATCCCATCAGGCCAATTGCCCGAAGACCGGCGGTTCAATCCTCTCGCGGGGCATCCGTATGTCGCGTTTCAGGCATTCCGCCAGTCCGATAACTATGCCATCTCCGAACTGAACCGGGCCATGGAACTGTTGCTCGACGCCAACCTGAAGCTGGTGGGAAGTTCCATGGACGAAGGGGCGGTCTTGAGACAGGCCTTGGTGGAAATTGTCGGAACCCAGCCCCGGGAAAAATCCCGCCGACAGGTCTCTTGAACTAGAATCAGCGCGTATGCGTCGTTTCCTACTCTCGCTTTTTTGCCTGGTCGGCATGGCCCAGGGATTCCAGCTTCGATCCGAATCCGCGGTCATCCATGTGGCAGCGGAAGGCAGTGACGGGGCCAGCGGGCGCACTTCCAACCGGGCCGACCGGCGGGACGGACCGCTTCAAACCATCCAGAAAGCCATTCTGACGGCCCGTGCGGTCCGGGGTGAGCGAGGCGACACAGAGGTCACGGTGGAGATCGCCGAAGGTCGCTATGATCTTCCCAGTCCGTTGGTGATTGGAGCGAAAGACTCGGGCCTGACCCTGGCGGCGCGACCGGGTGACCGGGTTGAAATCACCGGCGGCACGCCTGTTTCCGGGTGGCAGCCGTCCCCAGAAAATCCCAAGATATGGCAAACCACCCTGCCACAAGTCCGCTCTGGGAGTTGGCGATTCAATCAACTCTTCGTCGATGGTCACCGTGCCACCCGGGCCAGAACCCCGAACCGGGATTACTTTCGAACGGAAGGGCCGCTGTCTGTGGGTTCCAAGGTCACCTTTCCTTATCGAAAGGGAGACCTGCTTTCCTCCTGGACTCAAGCCCAGGGTGGCATGGTTGTTCTTCTTGAAAAGTGGACCGACCTCCGTCTCCCGCTTTTGGGTGTCAACGAGGCCACCTGGGTGGCGTCGTTGGGGGCCATAAGCCTGCCCGATTGGATGGACGAAAAGTCTGTCCGATACTGGGTTGAAAACATTCCGGAAGCGCTGGATCAACCGGACGAGTGGTATCTGGACGTCCAGACAGGGATTCTCAAGTACTATCCGCCCATTGGTTGGGACCCCAAAAAGTCCTTGGTGACCGCCCCCCGGCTGCAGGAGCTGGTTCGGGTTTCGGGCGACACGAAGGCGTCGGTCCGCACTCCGGTGTCCCGGGTGGTCTTCCGCGGCCTTCGGTTCACCGAATGCGATTATGAACTGCCCTCCCAAGGGTTGATTTCCCAGCAGACCGCCGTGCCAATTCATGGAGCGGTGACCATCGAGAATTCACTCGACGGAACCATTCAAAATTGCCTGTTCGAAAATCTGGGAGGCTATGCCATTGAATTGGGGGTCGGTTCCAAAGGTTGGGTGATTGCTGGCAATCAGCTGCGCTCCCTGGGTGCCGGAGGAATTCGTTTGGGTGATCCCCATCATCCGCTCCCCAAGGCGGATGACCTTTGTGAGAGCCATCGCATTTCGGACAATGATATCGGCGAATTGGGGCGGATTTTTGCTCCAGCCTCCGGGATTGTAATCTACCAGAGCGGCAAGAATCGCATTCGACACAATAGGATTCACGACCTCTACTACAGCGGGATTTCAGTGGGATGGACCTGGGGCTACACCGAGTCCGCCTGTCGCGATAATCTGGTCGAGTTCAACCTGGTGGAGCGGGTGGGACAGGGGAAGTTGACGGACCTAGGGGGCATTTACACTCTCGGTCCCCAACCCGGGACCCTCATTCGAAACAATCTGTTCCGGGACATTGAAAGCCATGACTACGGAGGATGGGGGTTGTACACGGACGAGGGGAGCACCGGGATCGTTCTCGAAAACAACGTGGTGTATCGCTGCAAGAGTGCCGGATTTCACCAGCATTACGGTCGGGACAATGTGGTTCGCAACAACCTGTTTGCCTTCAATCACGACCACCAGTTGATGCGCACAAGGGCGGAGGACCATCTGTCGTTTGTCTTTACCCGTAATGTGGTGGTCTTCGATTCGGGTGAACTCCTCGGCAGCAACTGGACGGGGGGTACCAATCAATTCCGGATGGAGGGTAACCTCTACTGGGACAAGCGGTTGGCTAACCACGTCGAAGACTTGAAGTTTGGAGGGCAGAACTGGCAGGAATGGCGGCGATCGGGCCAGGACGTCACTTCGGTGATTGCCGACCCCCTGCTGCTCGATCCCGAACACCCGGAACAGGGTTTGCGGTCGGATTCTCCGGCCTTCAAGCTGGGCTTTAAGGCCATTGACCTCGGCGGAGTGGGGGTTCGACCACCAAGTGCCCGGGACTGAATCCAGAGAGCCCCAAGGAATTCTGTTTTCGGACCGTTCCAAAAAATCGAATTCCCTATCTTCGATCACTCTTGTAGGTTC
>Ga0136644_10002680_pt1 | contig 13490 bp, 12 predicted proteins | sample C_130820_EF_Meta_FD_94780 | JGI IMG/M metagenome (GOLD analysis project Ga0136644, IMG submission 94780) | Freshwater microbial communities from Lake Croche, Canada to study carbon cycling - C_130820_EF_MetaG (v2) (version 2) | ecosystem: Environmental > Aquatic > Freshwater > Lake | place... | reverse complement strand
CTCTGCCTTGTATCTCGGCTCTGCCTTGTATCTCGGCTCTGCCTTGCCATAAGCTCTGTATCTGTGTTGTATGTATCTGCTCACGTATATTGAAATCGCTTATCCATAACCATGCCATTCTTTCTTTAGCATAGGCTGATAGTCCCTTCATTTTATATATCAAATCTTCGAATAGAATCATGATGATTTCTTCGTTTTTCAATAATCTGTTTATGTTGTCTTCCTTGTAATATTTGTACATATCCTCAATTATTTCTGTATATGTTTTGCTGTCGGGCCATGATATGATTCTAGGTATGGGGTCGAGAATAAACAATCTTCGCTTCCCTGTTTTGTTGAATGTCTGGAATAATATAGCGACCTGTTTATCGAAGTTTTCTTTTTTATGACTCGGAATCCATATTGGTAAAATGTTATTGATTTTCTGTTTGGTTAAGTTTGGTAAATGCGGGTCTATTTGCTTTCCCTCTTTTGCCGTCTGTATGAGTTTCTCTACAGAAGGTTGTTGCGTTTTTTCTTGGGGTAGTGATTCGGTTTGTTCCCTGTATAATTTGCTTACTACTTTGCGGTATTCCTGGCGGCATTTGTTCATGCTCTTATTGTTGATGTTTTGCAACAGGTAGCCCTGATGTGTAAATTGGCACCAATGTATTGCCAACATGTCATATAGCCATCCTCCGTATTTCGAGTTTTCTCTCGGTATCCATTTGCATATATGGGAACGATTTGGTATATATTGTTCCCATATATCCTGGTATAATTGCATATTCATTCTTGTAACGATTCTTTCGATAATGGAGTTCTTGTTGGCGAGGGTATTCTGTTGGTTGATTCGATGGCATATCTGTTTCAAGTCTTTCCAACTGGCTATGTCTCTTCGGCACATCCAGAATATGGCTTCGACTGTTTTGGCCTCGTCGAACTCGAGCCATTTTTCGATGTATTGAAAGGATGCATCTATTTCGCCTTTTCCATTATGTATGTCCCTGGTTTCGGCAATCAGGCAGAAAAGTATCCATAAATATTCCTGCTTTTCCTTGCTTATCTTCTTGATGAAACCATCGAAATCTGGGAAAATTTTGGATTTGGGGTTGCTATTTCTATGTAAATCGTTGTAAATAATGACTATCCATACCTTGATTATTTCATCTTCCTCTTCTACTGTGATTTTTTCTTCTTGCATATATTATTTATCTTGTGTAGTATTTGTTTATTTTCATTTGTTTGTGTAATTTATTATTCTGTCTGTTGTGTAAGTTATAATTCTATCTGATTATATACCTATGTATCATAGTAATGAGTCTAACCTCTCAATATACAGATGAAGAATTATATCAGTATCTCGGATTTTCGTTTACTCCCTCTGATAGAGAACTTGAAATCAAAATCAATACTTACATACGTAATTATTCCGAAGTAGGGAATCAACCGAATCCGACACTCTTTTCCTTTTTCAATGAAGTTTATGACCGCTTTTTTGGAACTGTTACAGGGGGTGCTGATGATGAGGGGTCTCATTCTTTGGCGTCTCATTCTTTGGCGTCTCATTCTTTGGCGTCTCATTCTTTGGCGTCTCATTCTTTGGCGTCTCATTCTTTGGTCGAAGGTTTTGATTCGATGACGAAAGGTAATCCTGAATCGAATAACCCTTCTGCAATAGATGTTTCTGGTGGCAATACAATTGGTTCTATTGATTCGAAATCATCTCTGGTGGTTTCAGCTCCTTATAAGCGCGACGTATTGAATCCGATTTTAAAACAGACGATTCAGCGTGTTGTTTCGATTGACAGTAAATACCGTAATATTATGTCGGCCGGTTCGGCCAATTCGATTTCTACTAATTTTACTATTGACTTGTCGGAACCTTTGAAGGATGTATTGTCGATTAAACTATATTCGTTTCAAATCCCGAATACCTGGTATACGGTTCCGAAAGATTATGGGTCGAATTTCTTTATTTTAAAAGGCGTTTCTCCCGGTATTGATAATGGTTCTTTTGATTATAAGATTTCTGTTATACCTGGTAATTATAGTCCTACTGATTTGGTGAACTCAATTAGTGCCGGTTTTGCAACCTTGAAGAAAACTGTTACAGATGTTAGTTTCGGGAATACGGATATTTCTTATAATACGTATAATAGCAATGCAACGTTTTCGATTGATATTTTGAATTTCTTTGACCAGAGTCAGTATTATTTGGATTGGAACTTGGTACCTGACCCTGCACGTAGTTCGATTGTTCCTGGTCAGCCTACTGTCTTTTATGATATTCCCAGTTTTTTGGGTTATAGTAAACAGGAGTATTCTTTGTCGACTCTTAAGTCTTTGACTGTTCCCTATCCTAGTACATCGGATAATCTGAACAATATTTATTCTGTGAATTCGTCAAATCAATCCTTTTTGGTTGAACGTCTTAATTCTTCCGGAGTAGTTGATTTGTCTTTTTCTATTGTGTTGGGTCTTGCCTATGGTAATTATACGCGTAACCAGCTTAATACAGCCCTTGTAGCTTCGTTACAGGGGTGTGTACAATTGTCTTCGAATTCATCGGTTACGCGTATTAATTCTACGGATTTGTTGTCGTCTTATTATGAATTGTCGATTTTTTTGAACCGGGACCAAAAAGTTATTCCGATTGCCTTTGGAAATTCGTTACAGGTGGTGTTTCCGGTGGAAACGGTGGGGGTCGGAAGTTTTCCTATTTGGACTGGGAATCTGTCTTGTTTCCATTTTTTTGATGCGCCTACGACTTACTTGTTTAATCGGGTTGTCTCTGAAAATAATATTTTGCCGAACGATTTTCCTATTTATTCGTCGCCAACTGTTTCTTTGGTGATGAATACTGCGAATTATGTGGATGCATCGAATAACTATCGGTATGTAGCATCGACCTTGTCTCAAAATTCGTATTCTCTGGCGCAATATATTGATGGTGTTAATTTGCCTTTTTCTGCTTCAGTTGACCCTCACTATTTTTCAATCATTCAAAAATCGCCATTTTTGTCGAATACTTCGTTGCCTACTTTGCAGTTTGATTTCAATTTGATTTTCAAAACGTCGGATTACTATATCGACTTGTTGAATACGGTGTTTGGCTATTTGTTTTTTGATATTCGTGGAGTAGTGGACCCTTCCAATTATCTTTATGATTTAAGTTTGAATCCGACTCTTAGTGGTGTTTTGTCGACTGGTAATATTTCAATACCTGTTTCTTTGCTCGATTTGTTGCTTGTGAAACCCAAGTTTCACCGAAATGGAAATTTGAATGGTACGAATTTGCCTTTTCAACCTAGTTCGATGGGTCATGGACTCGGTTCGGGGGTTACTTTTTCGGTTTCTTTTCTTTCTTCAGCGCCTATTATTTCCGGTTATTATGTGTATTCGTCTTCACAGAGGAATTTGTTGTTGAGTGATATTGAAAAATCTTTCAATAGCTTTCGTGATATTGCTGATTATCCTTTGTCGTCTTCTTCCTTTACTTTTGGTGTACCTACTTCAGGGGGTGTTCCTATGTCTTTGTCGACCTCTGTTTTGAAAATCTTTTCTCAAAATGATTTTTCGGTTACTTTGGGGGTTTCGAATTCTACGGATATTTCGAATACATGGGTTACGAATTTGGGGTTTTTGGCAAAACCTTATGTTTTGGCTGACTATTATATTCCAGGAACAACATATGCAGAAATTTCGGGTGTTGCCAAACTCACTACTTCTGTTTTGAACTTGTCCTCTAACTTTAATTATTTTTATTTACGTCCTATTGAATTTGCCAAAGGTTTGGTAACCAATGTTGCAGGTCCATATGGAAGTAATTATAATGATATACGTGTTGAAGTACTTCCTGGAAGCTATAATACCGATTCTATTTTGGTTGCAATCAATGCAGCTTTGCAGTCTGATTCGAGATTGAAAGGCTCTTCTTTTACGTATAATCCTCCACAGCCAGGTGTGGGTGTTTCTCAATATTCTGTGTTGAATATTGTTGTTTCGAAAACTTTTACAGCAGCTGATTATATTTTGGATTTCTATGATACGGTGTCCTTTGTTAAATGTTATGTTGGCGATACCAGTGTACGTAATACGACATGGGATACGACAATTGGATGGATTCTCGGGTTTCGCAATAATACGCAATATTCTCTTGCTTCCTATACCGATTTGAGCTCCAATGTCGGCCATTTTGTGGCTTCGATTACAGGTGATTATTCTGTGAATGTCAATCTGTATAGCTATTTTTTGATTACTATGGATGATTATAATCAATGTCGATTGAATGATGGCCTCGTATCTATTACGAAACCGGATAGTAGCGTACCTCTTCCTTCTTATGCATCGATTACCAATACGGTATGCTCTACTGAGTCAATTGGAGGTGCTGTTGTTTCGACTGGTTCTTCTGTAGCGAATGGTAATAATTTGACGTTGAACCAAGTATATGCTATTAATCAGGTACAGGCTGCACGTAGTGCACCTATTCCCAAATCGTTTTCTCAAGGGCCGTTTATCAAGGATATTTTCGGTATTATTCCTCTGAAAACAGCTGGGTTACAGAATGGTCAAGTTTTTAGTGATTATGGTGGCTCGTTACAGCAGCAGGAGCGTTTGTATTTTGGGCCTGTTAATATTCGCCGCTTGCAAATTCAGCTTTATAACAATCAGGGCAATATTATGGATTTGAACGGGTCGGATTGGTCCTTTTCGTTTATCTGTGAACAGCTTTATCAGCAGACGAGTGTCTAATTTTTGGTTTTTGTTATAGAGGTGTGTTGTTTTTGTTTTATTGGTTTTGTTTTATTGGTTGAAATCTTTATTATGGGGTTTTAATAAAGATTTCATGAATTCATTACAGAGGGTTGTGTTGGTTTGGTTGTTTTCGTTACAGAGGGTTGTGTTATTTGTATGTTTCTTGTAATTCGTTGATGAAGTATTCTTTTAATGATTTTGTTTTTTCTTGCTCTTCCTTGTTTTCTTCTTTCATGATGATTGATTTGAATTTTGTTATTAATTTGTGACGTTGTTCCGGTATCCATTCTGGTTCCTTTGAAAGTATAAGGTAAAATGTTACAAGGATGGCGTATTCGTTCCATTTGGTTTTGGTTTGTAAGCAAATCTGTTTTATTTCGTCGATTTTCGTTTTGTCCTTGAATAAATCCTGGTATTTCTGTTTTATTTGGTTCCTCTCTTCTTCGGTTGCTTGTTTGAAGAGCGAATTGTCATGGTTAAAGAAATTGGTTGATAATTTTTCTAATTCTTCCTTCGTTATTTCTGGTTCGTTGTTCCTCTGTTGTTTCTGTTCTAGCTGCGTGTATAACCAATCTTCGAATGTTTTCTGCGGCTTTACAAAGAGTTGTGTTGTTGATTTTGATTTCGATTTTGTGGCGGGGGTCGTTTCTTCTTTGCTTGAAAAGAAGCTCGGTAAAAAACTGGTGCTACTCTGTTGCTTATCTGCGTATGCCTTTCCTAGATTCGTTACAATGGGTATGTTGGCCTCTTCGTTGTACATAATGGTTTTGCTATCTAGGTTGGTATGAATGATGTTCTCTTGATTTAATAATTCGATACTATGCAGCAAATAAATGAGTTGGTCGAGAAGGAAGCGATACAGGATGATAGGTTTGCATGTCTTGGCGATTTCTTCTATCTTTTGTTGGATGGTTTTGTCTCCGTTTTTTTTGATTCGGAATGATTTGAATTGTTCATTGCCGGTAGTTGGTTTTTCACAGCCAGTTCCGTCCAATTCTTGTAGCGATATGAAACAGCTTTCTAATACAGGTGAGAAGAAATAATAATAATTCGGCTTTTTTACTTTTTCAATGATTGTTTTGCTGATTTCTTCCTCGTTCTGTTCTTGCTCGGTGTTTTTGTATATTCTGCTTATGTAGTTGTCGTCATCTTTCTTGCAAAAGTTTCGCGGTATCGTACAGCTATCCGATTTGATAACGATAGCTGACGGTCTTGTACTCTGTTCTTCTTTTGTTTTACTTTGCATTTATTTTTTTTGAGAAAATAATATTGTGTTTCTATTAAAACATATAGAGAGATTATGTCTCTTGATTTGGAGAATGGTTCGATAGATGATTATTTACATGTTGTTATGATTCTATATCAAACTGACTTGAAACATGATTCTCTGATTCGCGAATTCTGCTGTCAAATGGAATTTGAAAACAATATTATTTTTTATATGGTCGAGATGGCTTATGGCTCCCAGCCTTTTCTCTTTACATCGTCGGATTGTTCACGACATTTGCAATTGCGTTGTGATATTCCCCTTTGTCACAAAGAAAATATGGTGAATACGGCGATTCAACGTCTTTTGCCGTCCGATTGGAAAGCAGTTGCCTGGATTGATTCGGTTGTCCAATTCCAGAATGAACAGTGGGCTCTTGATACTCTTTGCTTGTTGAATGGGTCGCGCGATATTGTACAGCTCTTTAGTCATTCCCTGTTTGTCGATTCTGCAGAACAAGTCGATACGGTTTCCAATAGTTTCTCTTTTTGTTATGAACGGGGTCTTACTGTGAACCAATCTTTGTTGAATGATTCTCAGAGTGGTTATGCCTGGGCCTGCAATCGGTATGCTTATGATAAAATGGGCGGTCTTTTTGAATATTCTTTTTTAGGTCTTTCCGATTCTATTTTTACTTCCTGTTTTTCCAATTCTGTTTTGAAAACGATTGATTCTTCCTGTCATAAAGATTACAAAGCACTGGCACTTTCTTTCCAGAAGCGTGTTCGGTCTCTTCGCCTTGGATATGTTCCCGGCGTTATATCCTATTTGTCCAACTCCTATGTCAAAAAACGCAATTCTATTTTGCTTACTTATTTTTGGAAACCGTCTATGATTTCTAAAAATGTAGATGGCGTGATTGTACCGTCTGATTTTATTCCTTACTTGCTTGCACAAGATATTATGAATTCGTTACAGAAGGTTGAATGATTTAGTATTTTTTGTGTAGCGTTATAGTTAGTATTCTAATTTGTGTATGTTTTGTATACGTATATATGGAATCTTTGATGGATGATGCTTCTTCTATAGAACAGAAAAATGATAGTAGCAGTGCTTATTTAGAAAATGTTGTTTCGAATGATGATGATGATGTTAATGAGTTGGTTTTTGAGGATGATTCCGATGAAGAAGACGAGTATGTAGAAGAGCCGGAAGAATGGGCCGAAATTTCTTCTCTGTATCCGAGTATTGCTGTTACGTCGTGCCATATTTATTATGTCTTTGTTCGAAAAGACATGTCGATTGAAGAAGTCCAAAATGAATTTGTACAATTTGAGAAGCTCGATTTCCAATTTCTACATCAGTGTCTGCGTAATCGTACTTCCTCACGCGAAGGTGCCAAATATAAATTGGCTGATACATTGGTCTTTCATTTGGATATTGGGCATGAAGAGGTATTGCCCTTTTTGAATTCGGAATGTCTGGATGATATTGTGTCGAATCATTTTCATGTGATGCCATTTTTGAATGATATTGTTTTTGAAGATACGCCTTTAGAACTCCATCCTGCCAATACGGTCTATTTTATTATGATTGAGAAGGAGACCCTTAAAAAACCGAAGTTGCAATTGTTACAGGGGTCGAATGAACAGTTGCAGCTGCAGGATTTGGCGTATAATCGTACGAAGCGTCATTATATTTCTTCTGGGAAAAAAGAGGGGCCTATACGTATTCGAAATACACGAAAGGCGGCTAGGGCACCGGCTTAGGATTTGTTACAGGGTGTGTTGATAATTGTTTTTGGTTTTTCGGCTTTTTCGATTTTTGTTTTGGTTTTTTTATCCATCATCGGATGATGAAAAATTGGCCGACTATTTAAGAGGCCTATTTTTTGTCATCCATCGGATGATGAAAAAATTGAAGTTCAATTTCTTGTTCTGTTTTTGTTATAAAAGAAAAGTTAAGATGAAAGCAACTATTGTGTTTACGGATTCTTCATATACACAATGGAAATGGATTGGGGAGGATGGGGCGGATTTGTTGTTGGATGTGGCCCCTGTGAAACTCTTTACAGGGGATGTTGTGGAGTTTGGTTCAGATTTGTATTATTCGTTGGTTTCGTCGCCTGTTCGTTCTTCTGTTGTGGGGTTTTGTGGTGTTTTGGTTCTGGCTGGTTTGAAGACTTTCGGTTCTGCTGGCTCTTTAGCCTGTGGCTCTGGTGCAAGCTTTAAAAAGAAGCCGGGTCGTCTGTTGTATCAATGTATTCCTTTTGATAAATCATTACCTTCCTTTCTTATTCCCTATGATTTGCCGGTTTCCTTTTCGAAAGTAGTGGCCAATCGATATATTATGTTTCGGTTTGTTGACTGGTCTGGGAAATTTCCACAGGGGTTGTGTTTGCAGTCTTTCGGCGATGTTACTTCTGTTGCGGCCTATACGGACTATTTGTTATATGCTTATGGACTGTTTCCTCGGAAGAAGTTGGTGTTGCCGGTTGATTATGTTTCAGGGAATGGTGGGGAACTCGTTACAGGGGGTTGTGATGATAGGTTGGGTTCTGCTGTGGGTGCGGAACGGCCTTTTGTCTTTACGATGGACCCTGTTGGTGCTGAGGTGTTTGATGATGCGTTGAGTTATTGGCGGGATATGGATGCGGGGTTGGATGTGGTTGATATCTATATTGCGAATCCGGTGTCGGTTTATGAAAGGTATGGGCTGTGGTCGGATTTTGCGTGGGCTATGATGGGCGGCTGGGTGTCGAACTTGTATTTGCCTATGAAGCGCCTTTCGATACTCCCTACAGTTGTGGTTCGTGATTTGAGTTTGGATGTGGGGGTCGTTCGTTCGGCCTTTCGTTTGCGTTTGCGATATAGGGGGTATTCTTTGGTTGATTCGTCGTTTTCTCTGGTTCCGGATTTGGCGGTGAATGCGCGTTATTCTTATGGGCAGGAGTTGGTGGGAATGCATCCGTCGGTTGAATCGTTGCTTGGGTTTACCCGGTTGTGTGTCTGTTTGGATACATCGAAAACGGGGTTATGTGATTTACAGCATCGGCGTATGGTGGCTTTTTGGATGGAGGTCTTTAAACAGCAGTTGTCTTTGTATTTTTCGGACAGGGGATTGTCTGCCTTTTATAAAACGGTGTTTCGGCCCTGTGGAGGGCTTGTCTTTTCGAAGGAGTTTGCTGGTATGATTGGCTCCTATTCTTATTGTGTTGGGTCTGGCGACCTTTCTTTGTTGTGTACTTCGCCTTTGCGGCGGCGTGTCGATTTTATGAATTTGTCGATTCTGTATGCGTCGTTGTCTGGGACTTCTTTGCCTGCTGATGTTCTTTCTCGATGGATTGCTGATTTGCCTCTTATTACCCGGCTGAGCAAGAAGGTGTCGAAGATTTCGTCGCAAATTTCGTTGTTGTCTTTATTCGAATCGGAGAAAGTTCCGGAAATTGTTACAGGGGTTGTGGTTGATTTGTTTTCTTTAAACCGTGGATATGTATATTTCCCTTCTTATCGGATTTCCTGTTTGTTTCGTGTTTCGGTTGGCGAGTCTTGCAAATTGGTGGTTGGCGAGTCTTATTCGTTTCGGCTGTATTACTTTGCTTCTGAGAATGATGTTCGTAGGAAAATAAGGGTTGAATTGATTTAGGGTTTTAATATGTATGTTGTTTTCATATATAGATGATTTCTCGTTGTGTGATTTTATGTTTTTCTTTTGTAGCTTGTTCATCTAAACGTGCGGTTGTTGGTGTCAAGTCTTCTGCCTCTTCCTTTATGGGTGTTTCGCCGATTGGTGCCAATCAGAAGCGGTATTATGATTTGTTGGCGAATGTGAGTGTACCGCTAGTTGTTGCTACAGGTCCGGCCGGTTGTGGTAAAACGTTGCTGGCGTGCGATTCTTTTGCTAAATCGTATATGGGGGGAAAGATGTCGAAGCTGGTTTTGACGCGGCCTTATGTAGCAGTGGATGGCGAGGAGCTGGGCTATTTGCCCGGCGGTATCCAGCAGAAAATGGAGCCTTGGACCCGGCCTGTCTTCGATATTTTCTCGCAGTACTTCTCTTCTGTGGAGTTGAAGAAATTGTTACAGATGGGCGTGATTGAGGTTGTGCCCCTCGGTTTTATGCGTGGTCGCAGTTTTCATCGCTGTATGATTTTGGCGGATGAAATGCAGAATTCGTCGCCTTCCCAGATGTTGATGTTGTTGACGCGGCTTGGGGCCGATTCGAAAATGGTCGTTACAGGGGATTTGGGTCAGTCGGATTTGAAGGTGGATGGGAATGGTCTGGCCGATTTGATGGGGCGGTTGGGCCGCTATCCCTATTCTGATATTTCCCATGTTGCGTTGGATTCGGGAGATGTCCAGCGCTCGGTGGTTGTGTCGCGTATTTTGCAATTGTATGACTCGTCTAGTTCTTCTGGTTCTTCTGTTTTTAAATAATATAGCTACAGCAGAAAAGGGTGGGGCTATATTATTTTTGTTGGATTTATGTTTTTTGATTTTGTTGGATTTTGGTTTTATTGAAAGTCTTTTTTAACGTGCTTTTCTAGAATCTCTATCATATCTAACATAATGTCGATGTCACGTTTTCGGTCATGTTCTGTTAATTCTGATTTGGCGTTTTTGGCTGCCTCTTTGAAACGCTGAATGCCGTGTTTGTAAACTTCTACTTTGTCATTATATCTCTTTTCCTTGGCTAGGACCATCCATCCTAGTTCTTCGAAAATTTTTTTGTACCATTGATTCAGTCCTGCGAATGTTGCTTCTACCTTTTCTTCCTTTCGACCTTTGCTTCTTTTGCTTCTGTTTCTTCTTGTTTTTGTTGGCATTCTGTGTTATATATTTTTCAGATATTTTTTGTATGTGGCAAGGGAATCCACATTTTAATACATGGTATGTGGCAAGGGAATCCACATTTAACATCGTCTGGATTTGATACGGCTTGTCGTTACTGTCCCTGCTCCTCCTGTATTGGTTGTGTTGGGTTGATAAAATACTTGTGAATTGTTAGAGAAAATGGGTTGGCGCGTTTTGGGGAAGAGTGGGAATAATACTACAGGATATGGTGTTGGTACTTGGTCTCGAATCATATTTTGGTTTGTTGTATAATCTATTTGGATATTTCTTTTTTATTTTATTCCCTTTTTATTCGATTCTTTTGTTCGATTCTTCGATTCTTTTGTTCGATTCTTCGATTCTTTTGTTCGATTCTTCGATTCTTTTCGTCCTATTATGTAATTATCCTGTATGAAAATGGCGAAACCTTCTGTGAAATTCGTTACAGGGGGTGTTGTGTTGGGTTTTTTTGTTTTGGTCTTTTTATGTTTTTTTGGGTTTTTTCCTACGCTTGTTGTTTTGAAGAAGGGCGAGTTGCTCGATGTTTTGATGCGTGATGATGACGGATATTATGCTACTCTGGGGGAAACCGATTTGCTTGTTCGTAGTGCCTCTTCGGTAGAAGACTACAGGGGTAAAATGATGGGGGCGCCTTGCAATCTTTTGGGGTTTGGCGAATGGTTTCGGCTTTATTGGGCGGTTCTACGCAGTTGGTGGTTCTTTATGTGGGTTTCCGTACCTGGGTTTGATGGCTGGGCCTGTAATCGCCTGCCTTATGTGGTGGGGTTCGTTTCGGGTTCTGCATATGAGGGCGGTCATCCCCATGTACGCTGGCGGTCGGGCGGTTTGTCGCCGGTGATTGTCTTGCCTCGTTCCCTTTTGTCGAGCCCCCGTTTGTCGTCTACTTTGTCACATGAGAAAATCCATGTCTACCAGAAGTCGTATCCTGCGTTGACGTCGGAGTATTTCGTTAGAAATGGGTTTGTGCGTGTGGGGGTTCGCAGTTCAGCGAATCGGGCGAATCCCGATTTGGACCCCTACTTGTATTCGGATTCTGCAGGTCGAGTGATGCAAGCTACTTATACAGAATCGGCTACACAGATTATGGATGTTGTTTATTCCCCTGTGAACGAATCGCGATATGAACATCCTCTAGAATTTATGGCCTATACTATCGAGAAAGGTTTGAATGAATGATTCCTGCTGCATAAGAGGATTCATATTGTGTTGCTGGTTGTGGTCTGGTCTGTTCTATTTTGTGTGTTTCTCGTTTTTCGGTAAATTGAGTGGTTCCTACTTTGGCTTGTTCTGTATGTATCCATGCTTTGCTTATGTAGTTGATAGTTACAAAGGTAATGATAAACATGGCGATGAACGATACTAGATTCTTGGTGAAATTGGGAATGTCTATTTTTTCTATGGGTGCGAATACGAGAGAGACGATTTCTTTTTCTATGAATGGGTGTATGCATAAGAAATAGAATCCTGGGAGGACAATATCGCCTACTAATGATTTGATTAAATCCCATGCTGCATAAGCAATGATAACTCCTGCAGCTGTACTTAGAATACCGTTTGTATTAATGAAATTTTCGAAATCTTCGTAATTGTAATACTGATTTAATTGTTCTATTATATTTTGCATTTTTCTCTTATGATTCTGTTACATTTTATTTTTGCTGCATAAGAAAGGTTTTGTTATGTTGCTGACAAGGCCGAAGGTTCCATATTTTATGTAGATTGCTATTGTTCATAGTTACTCTTGCCTTTTGTTTGTTGGTTACTCTTGTCTTTTTTTTGTTGGTGGATGACTTGATGATTGAGCAGAATTCCGCTATACACAAGCCCCCCATACCTCTATATCCATTTCGTCATTATATTATGCAACAACCCTACGAATACATCGTTTCTTGCATAACCGGAAATGAGTAGGTTATTCCATTATGAGTATTCTGCATAATATCGTTATTGTTATGTAGAATTTGTCGGAACCTTTTGTAGAGTATTGTTACAGAAGGTTGTGATGTTGGTTGTTGCATAATAATCGATTCCTTTTGTAGAAATTCGTGGAACCTTTTGTAGAGTATTGTTACAGAAGGTTGTGTTGGTTGTTGCATAATAATCGATTCCTTTTGTAGAAATTCGTTACAGAAGGTTGTGTTGGTTGTTGCATAATTTGTTAGAACCGGAAATGAGTAGGTTATTCCATTATGAGTTTTCTGCATAATAATCGATTCCTTGTGTATATTTTGTTGGAACCTTTTGTAGCGATTCGTTACAGAAGGTTGTGATGTTGGTTGTTGCATAATATTATGTTTGTTGTGTACATTTGTCGGAACCTTTTGTAGCATTTGTCGGAACCTTTTGTAGCGATTCGTTACAGAAGGTTGTATTGGTTGTTGCATAATATTATGTTTGTTGTGTACATTTTTTTCCGAACCTTTTGTAGAATTTGTCGGAACCTTTTGTAGCATTTGTCGGAACCTTTTGTAGAGTATTGTTACAGAAGGTTGTATTGGTTGTTGCATAATATTATGTTTGTTGTGTACATTTGTCGGAACCTTTTGTAGCATTTGTCGGAACCTTTTGTAGAATTTGTTGGAACCTTTTGTAGAATTTGTCGGAACCTTTTGTAGCGATTCGTTACAGAAGGTTGTGATGTTGGTTGCATAATATTATGTTTGTTGTGTACATTTTGTTGGAACCTTTTT
>Ga0136644_10002679_pt1 | contig 13492 bp, 13 predicted proteins | sample C_130820_EF_Meta_FD_94780 | JGI IMG/M metagenome (GOLD analysis project Ga0136644, IMG submission 94780) | Freshwater microbial communities from Lake Croche, Canada to study carbon cycling - C_130820_EF_MetaG (v2) (version 2) | ecosystem: Environmental > Aquatic > Freshwater > Lake | place... | reverse complement strand
CCAGTATTTTCTCTTACACTGAAATTTGGGAAAGCAACTCTGTCATTGATTACCATTGATCTTCCTGCATCAAACCTACTATCCAATGATTGAATGCTTCTAATGAATTGAGCAAGACATTCCTGCAATCTGAATTCAGAAACTTGTTGATCACCATAAACAGATTGAAATAATTCTTTGTAATAACCTATGCCTGCCAACTTGGTTAAAAGTGTTGCAATATTAGGTCTGCCTTCTAAACCACTAAAACCCATTTCTGCATGGTCTTGAATGGGTCTAGTAGTTTGAGCTTCCAAACTTGCAGCGCGCTCGTCCCAGAAAAACTTGGATTCATCTGAAAAACGTGTGTTCACCAAACGCATAGAGTGCCTTGCCGTTTTTCCTGTTACAACACCACTACTTGAACGTGCCGTATCGCCAAATGCAAAAGTCTGTTTGTGACATGATCCGCAAGAAATGCTATTATCAATACTGAGTTGTTTGTCATAAAACAAAACCCTCCCCAAAGTTGCTTTGGAATCTGTAATAGTTTTTCCAATACTGTTGTCTTTGAGAATATAGGCCGGAATACTTTGCTTGCTATAATTATACAAATTCGCAAAATCAATATTAGAGCCAAAAGCAGCCTTAATAGCAGTATTAGATACACTAGCAATTGTGGCTGAATCTGGTTTTGAACACCCTAAGACCAGGGCAACCAACAAAATGCCAAATAATACAACAATATTTGTTTTTTTCATATGGGGCGTTTTACTTCTGATAATTAAGGATGTGTTGGGTTTAATGCTTGATTTGCATTTACCAAATCCTTAACTGATAGTTCTTTTGATACAGAGCCTCAAGAATGCTGTTCTGTTGTATCACCCCAAAAATAATGCAGCTATTTATGACCTTTTGACCAATATCTGGTTTAGTCCTTTGACATACCTTCTACCAGTTTTGAAATCTGATAAATGGGCAATTAAAATTCGTTCATTAGAATTGGCCATGCTTTTGCCCTCTTTTTCAGTTATCAAGAATACCTTGTTGCCAGCATCATTGTTAAATAATTCATTCCAAGAATAAACCACTTTGTATCCGTCACTAGCAATTAGTACAAAATAAAATTCGCTTAACTGTTTGGGACTAGGTGTATCATAAGACAGGTTCTCCAAAACTGTTTTTAATAAAACACCTTTCATATTTTTGGCAACCCCTTTTATTTCTCCCAAATGATTGGTAATGGTCAAATCCGGTAAGGCAATGGAAGGCAATGCAATTATTTGACTAAACTGGATAGTAGTTATTTTTTTTAAATTTCCTGTAACCATTATACTATCGGTTGCAGTTGGTTTTTCCTGTGCAAAAAGGAAACTATTGGCCAGTATGGCGATGATTAAAGTGTAAAATTTCATCAAATTAAATTAGACAGATTTTAAAATAAGGTTATTATAAGTGATCAGCTTTTAGCAAAGTAATTTCTTTTCAAAACACAAACTATTTTCTACGCCAATATATTGACCATATTTGGGTGTTCTTTGATAACTGCATTTTAAATAAAGTGCAATGGCTTCAGGTTGTTTTTGTCCAGTTTCTAAAACTGTCTTGTGCATGCCTAATTCAGTTGCCCAAGATTCCAATTCCAATAGTATCATTTGTGCAATGGATTTACCACGATGTTCGGGTGTCACATACATCCTTTTTACTTCCATTGCATCAGTACCAAAAGCCTTGATAGCGCCGCATCCTACAGGCTGATCATCTTCAAAAGCTACTATACAATGATTAATGCTATCTATTTTGTTGAATTGGGCATAAAAGTGATGATCGGCACCATCCCTAATGGCAAGGTCTTGGTCAAGATACTGAACTAGTGTTCTAAAATCTGGATGGCTACTGTCAGTTCTAATTAACCGAATCATAGAAGGATATTGTACTTGAAAATACAAATTTTAGGTTGCTTTCAATCACTATTGTCCTACAAAACGCAAACCCTCCAAAGAAGGGTTTGTATGATCAACAATTATTGATTGTATCCTAATTTAGCAAAATAGTATTGGAATAGTTTATGCAGCTGTTTTCTGTAATTTATGGTAATAAGTATAGGACACCATTAGTATGGCCAAAACTATCAATGGGAAAAATCCTTCAAACCCCAGTCCATCTACTGAAAAATGACTGATGGAGGCAAAAAGAAAATCAAATATAAAACCGGCATATGCCCATTCTTTGAACCTTTTGGGAACAGCCAGAATGACCAATGCTAGGGTACCCAAAACTTTAAAAATGACCAATGCATTTCCAAAATATTCTGGATATCCCAAATGACTAATGCCTTGTTTGGCCATTTCAGTTTGTGAAGTCAAAGCGGGCATAACGCCTTCAAATAGGAAAATAAGAATGGTAGTTGTCCAAAAAATAATCTTGTCTTTTTTCATGATGCAGTTTTAGGGGAATGATTTAGAAAAAGAAAATTAATCAGATTTTTCCAAAATGCAAACCGCTATTTGTAATCTTTGATGTTGATGATTTCTTTGCAAAAATCATATTCCTGTAAGTCATTACTACTAACAATAATTAGTTTTTTCATAGCATAATCATTGATCAATTGATGGTATAATGCATATCCTGTTTGGTCTAGATTGGTGCAAGGTTCGTCTAAAAGAATCACTGGAACATCCGCAAAAATGGCTTGAGCCAGTTTAACGCGTTGTCTCATTCCACTACTATAAAATCGAATCTGTTTGGTGGCTGCTTTTTCTAAGCCAATAAGTTGAAGTATTTCATCAATGCTAATGCCAGAAATCAGTGGTTTGAATTGTGCATGAAAATGTAAAAACTCTCTTGCAGACATTTCTTCAATCAACTCAAGATATGGGGCTACAATGGCCAAATGCAAGAATACTTGTTCTGGGTCAATGAGGGTTTCATTGCGCCATTCCATTGTGCCTTCACTCAATTGTAAACTTCCTGCAATAGCTTGTAAGAGGGTGCTTTTTCCAGAACCATTAGGGCCGGTAATGGCATAATGTGTGCCGGGTAAGAATTGTTGACTAAAACCCTTGAAAATCCACTCTCTGTTAAAGCGTTTGCCAGCCTTAGTTAATTCAATGCCAGAAAGGCTGTTGGTAATTGCTTTTGCAGTATGTACTCTCTTGGCCATGTGGGCAAAGTACGCAAAGAAAACCCGCAAAAAAAATCTCAAATCAAGCTTCTGCATTTTGGGATAGCATTAGATACCTTAACTTTAATACTTCTTTGCCAATAGCATCAAATTATCAACGCATGGAAACCAGTTATTTCAAGGATGTTACATTGATGATTACGCATTACAACAGAAGCCATTCTTTAGAAAGACTCTTGTTGTCTTTTGAACAATTGAATATGCGTTTTGAATCAATTGTAGTAAGCGATGACTGTAGTAAACCTGAGCACCAAGAATATCTTAAAAGCTTGCAAACGCAGTATCCCTTTGAATTGGTTACGGGGCCTGTGAATAGGGGATTGGGTAATAACCTTAATAAAGGGCAAGACGCAGTTAAAACTGGGTTGACACTGTATATCCAAGAAGATTTTGTACCCGCACCTGATTTTGCAACGCATTTAGTGCATGCCTTAGAAATCATGCAAGAAAGAGCCGATATAGACATGGTTAGGTTCTATGCCTATTTTAATTATCCTTATCTCAAAGATTACAAATATGGATTCTCGGAAATGCTATTTGGCTTTTGGAAACTTGGCTATAAAAAATTCTATTATTATAGTGACCACCCTCATTTGAGAAGGTCCAATTTTTTGGAAAAATTTGGAAGGTATAGAGAAGGAGTTAAAGGTGACGTTACTGAATACAGTATGATGATGTCTTTTTTACAGAAAAAAGGCAAGGGCATGTTCTATAGGTCTTTTAAGTCCTTGTTAGACCAAGAGAATAGTTCTTCAGAACCTAGTACCATGAAAAGAAATGTCTGGAGAGAAAGTGGTAATCCAATTATCACTCTAATGAGAGAAATTTATCGTCACCTCAAATTCAATTATGACTATTTGTTTGGAAAATATTAGTCCTCCTCGTTTGCACCCTTGGTAAAACGCTTGATAATACCCCTACCACTTTCACGAATAAAAGTCACAATCTCGTCCCTTTCGTCAGTTGCCGGAAGTTCTTCCTCAATATATTCTAAGGCCTGTGAAGTATTGAATCCTTTGTTATAGATAGTACGATAAACGTCCAGGATATGGTTGATTTGTTGCAATGGGAATCCCCTTCTTTTTAGACCAACGCTATTTACACCACCATAACTTAAGGGATTGCGAACGGCCTTGATATAAGGAGGTACGTCTTTACTAACCAAGGAGCCTCCAGCCACAAATGCGTGCTGACCAATTTGCACAAACTGGTGTACGGCACTCACACCACCAACAACGGCCCAGTCTCCCATGGTTACATGACCTGCAACTTGTACACTATTGCTCAAAATGCAGTTATTGCCAATGATACAATCATGCGCCAAGTGGCTATAGGCCATAATCAAACAATTATTTCCAACGGTGGTCTTACCCCTGTCTTCTGTACCACGATTTATGGTTACAAATTCACGGATAGTTGTATTATCACCTACTTCAACAGTGGTTTTTTCACCACTGAATTTTAAATCTTGTGGTATAGCGCCAAGTACGGCACCAGGAAAAATGCGGCAGTTCTTACCAATTCTGGTACCATCCATGATGGTTACGTTACTACCAATCCACGTACCCTCACCTATGCGCACATCGCCATGGATAACAGTAAAAGGATCAATCTTTACGTTTGGTGCTATCCTTGCGTTTGGGTCTATATAAGTGTATGGATGAGTCATCCTTTCTTTTGGTTTTGGTGTTACTAGTGCATTCATGATGCACTATGAGTATAAAAAAGATGCCAAAGTTGCTCGGCCTATCACAAAAATAGGGTTATTGGCTTTTTTTTAAGATTTAAGTTCTTTTTACTACCTGAGCAACTAAATCAGCTTCAGTAGCTACCTTACCTCCAACATAAACAGTACCCCTCATTTCACAGATTCCCCTACGGATGGGTGAAATTAACTCCATTTTTAAGATCATAGTATCACCGGGAACCACTTTCAATTTGAACTTACAATTGTCAATCTTAAGAAAATAAGTGTCATAATTTCCTTCAGGCATAGAATTGATACAAAGAATACCACCCGTTTGGGCTAGGGCTTCAATTTGCAACACACCCGGCATTACAGGATTTCCTGGAAAATGTCCTTGGAAAAAGTATTCGCTGAATGTGACATTCTTAATGCCAACAATACAGGTATCGGTTAGTTCAATGATTTTGTCAACAAATAAGAATGGATGTCTATGCGGTAAAGTCTTTTCAATCTTTTCTAAAGTATATACCGGTGGAATGGTTGGATCATAGACTGGCACGTTTTTCACGTGTTTATTGCGCTTAATATACTGTTTGATTTTTTTGGCAAAATCCACGTTGGTACTATGTCCTGGTCTATTGGCAATAATTCTAGCCTTAATGGGATAGCCAATCAACGCCAAATCACCTACCACATCTAACAATTTGTGTCTTGCAGGTTCATTGGGGAAACGTAGCTCTAGATTGTTCAAATATCCCTCGCTTTTCACTTCAATTTTTTCTCTTTTAAATACCTTGGCCAAACGGCTCATCTCATCATCAGTGACTGGTTTGTCTACTACCACAATAGCATTATTGATATCACCGCCCTTGATCAGGTCATTGTCCAACAAAGCCTCTAATTCATGTAAAAAGCAAAAAGTACGACAAGGGGCAATTTCTGATTTGAACTCACGAATGGTTTTTAAACCAGCGTGTTGGGTACCTAATACGGGACTATTGAAGTCAATTAGGGTAGTGATTTGATAATCCATTGCGGGCAATGCCACCATTTCAACGCGCTTCTCTTCATCGTAGTGATAAATATTTTCATCAATACTATACCATGCTTTGGCAGCTTCCTGCTCCAAAATTCCTGTTTCTTCAATTAAATCAATAAAAGGCATGGAGCTTCCGTCCATGATAGGAATCTCAGGACCGTTCAACTCAATCAGCACATTGTCAACACCCATTCCTACAAGGGCAGCCAAAACATGTTCCACTGTGCTCACTTTTACATCTCCAACCTGCAATGTAGTACCACGGCTAGTATCAGTTACCAAATCACAATCCGCCTTGATAATGGGTTGGTTTGGCATATCAATTCTTTGGAACTGAATACCAAAACCAGGGTTGGCGGGCTTAAGGGTCATGTCTACCAACACCCCTGTGTGTAAACCGGTTCCACTAATGCTTATGGAACTATTGAGGGTATGTTGTTTGTCAGGGTTAAAATTGCTGTCCATATCTTAAAAAGGTTATAAGTAGTATAAATCTTGGTAGGGGTTGCAAAAATACGAATAATGGATTAATTGGCTTTTTGTCCATTAGTTGATTGACTTAGGAGCAGCAAAGCAAACGTTTTTTCCAGTTCTTTGAGCCTTTTTTCCATTTCTGGAAGGGTTTTGGTATGTGCCTGAATTCTCAAAGAATTGGTGAATTCCATGGCAGGGGTACCATTATGGGTCTTATTGGGAATTTTGATGCTTTTTGTAACACCGGTTTGACCAGCAATCTTGCTACCATCGGCAATCACAATATGACCCGCCGTGCCTACTTGTCCTCCAATCATGACTCCATTACCCACTTTAGCGCTCCCACTAATACCAGCCTGCGCAGCAATTACAGTATGACTGCCAATATCAACATTATGTGCTACTTGAATCAGGTTATCTAGTTTGGTGCCTTTTCTAATAATGGTAGAACCCATGGTTGCACGGTCAATGGCAGTATTGCTGCCAATTTCCACATCATCCTCAATAATCACGTTTCCAATTTGGGGAATCTTATGATAAGAGCCATCGCTCTGCGGTGCAAAACCAAAGCCGTCTCCACCAACCACCGTATTTGAGTGAATGATTACCCTATTACCAATGATACAATCATGATAAATTTTTACGCCGGCATGAAGAATTACATTGTCTCCAATGTGAGAACCGTTTCCAATAACCACTCCAGGATAAAGTTTAACCCCATTACCCAGCACTACATTTTCTCCAATATGACAAAATGCGGCCACAAAAACCCGTTCTCCCAATTTTGCGCTGGGCGATATAAAACTTGGATCTTGTATACCCACCAACTGCTGAGTTTTGATTTCTTGGTATTTAGACAATAAGATGGCAAAGGCTGAGTAGGCGTCTGCTACTCTAATCAAAGTGGCCGATGTGGGTTGTTTGAGTTCCAAGGATTCATTACAAATAATGATAGTTGCCTTTGTTTGATAGAGGTATTCCTCATATTTTGGATTGGATAAAAAGGATAATTCACCTTCTTTGGCTTCCTCAATTTTACCAAATCCACCAACGGCAGCTGCAGGGTTACCCTCAACCTTTCCTTGTATCATTAAAGCAATTTGAGCTGCGGTAAATGTCATGGCCAGAATTAATTGAATGAGCTACCTAAATCAGGTTAGCATACAAATGTAAAATTTTTTGACAGGTGCTGAAAGGTTTTGATGGATTAATGCATTATCAATCTTAGAAATGTCCTGAATATTGCCGTCTTTGAAGAGGATATTGATCCGCTCGTCAAGGGTTTGGTACATAGTATTAGAAGCTTCCCCTGTAAAACATAGATAGTGTGCGTCTGCTGGTTTAATCCCAAATTTGTTGGCCGCAGCTCCTTGTTTTTCTTCTAGAAAAAGGGGTTCAAAATCTTCTGTTTGAATCCTAGATTTATACAATTGCCTATTTAAAAATCGGGTGCATAAAAGTGATAATACACTATCTGGATGCCTGCTCCAGTGCTTGATGGCGTGCATCACATCGTGGTCATCCAAAGAACAAAACTGTTCCAGTGCATTATGATCCATGATTCCATCAAAACCTCCTAAGAAAAAATCCAGTGCGGTATTGGTTTGAAGTGCCAAGTCAGTGAACAGATAGATTTCTCTAACGCGCTCTACAATTTTGACCAGCATTTTCTCTGCAGCTAAAACCGTTTTGTGCAAGTAAACCTGCCAATACATTTGTCTGCGTGCCACTAAAAATTTTTCAACACTATAAATGCCTTTTTCTTCAACCATTAGCTGGCCATGATGCACCACTAACATTTTCAATATCCGGTCATAACCAATCACACCTTCACTCACGCCGGAATAAAAACTATCTCGGCTTAGATAATCCATCCTATCCATGTCTAGTTGCCCGCTAATCAATTGGTGTAAAAATGGTTTGGGATATTTGTTGGTAAAAATTTGAATGGCCAAGTCAAGTGCACCATTCATGTCTTTGTTCATCTCTTCCATAATGCGAATGGATAATGTTTCATGGTGCGTACCCAAGACCAAGACTTGCTCTAACGCATGGGAATAGGGACCATGACCAATATCGTGCAACAAGATGGCAGCTTTAACAGCAACCGATTCTGCTTCTGTAATTTCTACCCCCTTTGCCCTGAGTTCCAAAACGGCACTGCACATTAAGTGGTAGGCACCCAGAGAATGGTGTAAACGGGTATGCACTGCACCAGGATACACCAGTTGAGCCATAGCCATTTGATGAATGCGTCTAAGACGTTGGTAATAGGGATGGGCCAATATGTCAAAAATCAATGGATGGTCTATGGTAATAAAACCATAGACAGGGTCATTGATGATTTTTCGTTTGATCTGGTTCATGCTGTTGCCAAATTGTTAAATCAACTGCTTCTGCAGATTGCAAAAGTACAAATACCCTGACTAATCAAAAGATTCTAATAGTTTTAGGGCCACTTAATAAAATTATTTTACTCAATACGTTTGGATTATGCCGGTAGCAAAGATACTCTGGGTAGATGATGAGATTGAAAGTTTGCAATCCCAAAAGCTCTTTTTGGAACACAAAGGATATGAAGTGGTAACCATGACCAATGGTTTTGATGCACTGGAATACGTAAAAGCCAATTATGTAGACGTAGTGCTGATGGATGAATCCATGCCAGGCATTACCGGATTGGAAACCCTTACCCGAATCAAGGCCATCAATAGGCAATTACCCATTGTACTGATTACCAAGAATGAAACGGAGAACCTGATGGATGAAGCCATTGGCAGTCAGATCAGTGATTATTTAATCAAGCCTGTTAATCCCAATCAGGTATTGTTGAGTTTGAAAAAATTGATAGACAACAAGCGATTGGTAGCTGAGAAAACAACCACTTCTTATCAGCAAAATTTTAGGGAATTATTTATGGCACTCAGTGATAATCCCAATCACCATGAGTGGATGGAAATTTATAAGCGTTTGGTACACTGGGAGCTGGAAATGGAGAAGAGTGATAGTCCAGAAATGCAGGAAGTTTTTAATACCCAAAAACAAGAAGCCAATACGGCTTTTTTCAAATTCGTCTCTAAAAACTATGCCTCATGGGTCAATCCAAAATCTGCCGATGCACCCATCATGAGTCACCACTTATTTCAGTTTAAAGTATTACCGCATGCCGAGCCTGGAACCCCATTGTTTTTTATACTTATAGACAATTTGCGCTTTGATCAATGGAAAGCTATTGAGCCCATATTTGCAGAAAATTTTCGTATACAGGAAGAAGAGTCATTTTATAGTATTTTACCAACTGCCACACAGTATTGCCGTAATGCCATATTTGCAGGAATGATGCCTTTAGAAATTGAAAAACAATTTCCTGGTTTATGGAAAAATGATGAGGAAGAAGGAGGCAAAAATCTACACGAAGAAGACTTTTTTAGGGCACAGCTAAAGCGATTGAAAAAGGACCATTTGAAATTTAGTTACCACAAAATTGTGAACCACAATGACGGTCAACAATTGGTCAATAATATTCATAATCTATTACAGAATGATATCAATGTGATAGTCTACAATTTTGTAGACATGCTCTCTCATGCAAGAACTGAAATGGAGGTTTTGAAAGAATTAGCCAGTGATGAAATTAGTTATAGAAGCATTACGCGTAGCTGGTTTGAGCATAGTCCATTGAACCAAGCTTTGAAAAAAATTGCTGATAAGAAATTGAAACTGGTTTTGGCAACAGACCATGGCTCTGTTAGGGTTAAAACTCCTCATAAAGTAATCGGAGACAAACAAACCACCACTAACCTCCGCTACAAACATGGAAGGAACCTGAACTTTGAACCCAGGGATGTATTGGCCTTTAAAGACCCAAAAGAAGCAGGATTACCCATACCCACCATTAACTCAAGCTTCATCTTTGCCAAAGAAGACGGATTTCTTTGTTATCCTAATAATTATAACCACTATGTGAACTATTATAAGAATACTTTTCAGCACGGAGGGGTGAGTTTGGAAGAAATGATTGTTCCAGTCATCAAAATGGAAAGTAAATAGGGGTAGGTTTGGCTGCAATTTGCCACCGGTTGTGGATAACTGAAAACCGTTCTCCGCAGGTACTACTGTATTTTTGGAATATCCAATTTGAAAGGTTCAAGGAGAAAATTATGAAATACACCCAATCAACGGTAGACAAACTGGAAGACATATTAGGAGAATCCTCCTACGTTGTAAGATATGAGCGTGGTACTTTCCAAAGTGGATGGTGTTTGCTAGAAGCGCGCAAAGTAGTAGTACTAAACAAATTCCTTAATGCAGAAGGTAGAATCAACACTTTGATTGAACTGATTCCTCAATTAAATATTAACTACGACAAACTTACCTTGGAATCCCAAAAATTATATGATTCTTTGATTAAGCAGTCTGCTGCAGTTGGGGAATAGTATTTCAAAGTCAAAAGTCAAAAGTCAAAAGTCAAAACTGAAAGCGAATCAGAAATCAAAACTGGTTTCAAATAATTCCATTTGTAAAGGTGTTTACCTAAATTATTTCAGTAGTCTTTAAAGCTGCAGAATATGGGTTAGATTTGACATATGTCTATTCCATCACTGCAGATTCAATTTTTGGGAACAGGTACAAGTACCGGTATCCCCATGATTGGTTGTGATTGTACGGTTTGTACATCAAAAAATCCCAAAGACAATCGGTTGCGTAGTAGTATTTTAGTGCAATCGCAGAAGACTAGTTTGATTGTAGACACTACTCCAGATTTTCGTTACCAAATGTTGCGTACACATACCCGTAGATTAGATGCGGTTCTATTTACACATCCTCACAAAGACCATATGGCGGGTCTGGACGATATTCGTGCCTTTAATTTTTTCACCCAAAAAGCAATGGATATCTATGCCAATTCACTAACAGAAGAAGCGGTTAAAAGAGATTTTTATTATGCTTTTGCGGATAAAAAATATCCCGGTGTACCGGAATTAAACTTGATTACCATTGATGAAACTGCTTTTGTTATAGGAGATATACCCGTGCAACCCATATTAGTCTATCATCACAAGATGCCCGTTTTTGGTTTTCGTTTTGGTAATTTTACCTATATCACAGATGCCAATAGAATTGAGGAAGACCAAAAAGCCCTGATCAAGGGTTCTAAAGTATTGGTCTTGAATGCACTTAGAAAAGAAGACCATATCTCACATTTTACTTTGCAACAGGCGGTTGACCTAGCAATTGAATTAGCTATTCCAGAAGTGTATTTTACCCATATTAGTCATCAGTTGGGTTTGCATGAAACCATTAATCAAGAACTTCCTCCACATATTCAACTGGCCTATGATGGCCTAGAACTGCGTTTGTAACCCTTTTTAAAAAAGGGAAATATGGAAAAGCTGAAATCATTTTTCAGGTTCACCAGTAGAGAAAGACTGGCTATCCTGTTTTTGTGTTTATTGATGGTCCTTTTTTGGACTTTACCGTTGTTTTTTCCCGAAAAACCGCTTAAGTTAACTATTGCTAAACCCGAAGAGTCAAGGCCTAAAAGCAATGCCGATTCAGATTTGTTCATCCATACAACAAGATCAGGAAATTTTGCACCCAACACAAGCCATTATTCAACTGAAACCCTTTCTAGGGTGGTGCATTATTTTCCTTTTAATCCCAATACTATTAGCCCAGAACAATGGAAGAAATTAGGACTAAGTGATAGAACTATCTTAACCATTCAGCATTATCTGGAAAAAGGGGGTAGGTTTAAAAAACCGGAAGACCTTAGAAAGATCTGGGGTTTGAAACAAGCAGAAGCGAATGGGCTAATTCCATATGTGCTAATTCCGTCTACTATCACCAAAAACAGCACTAATGGTAATCCTTGGCAATCAAATGAGGCTAATACCCAACAGCTTGACTCCTTGAGCAAGCAATCCACTATTGGTTTTGGGTCTAGTAAGTCAAATTCTTTTAGTAATCCAACTACTAGTCAATCCACGCAATCCAATTATCAGGAATCAACCCCAACCCCTTATCTTAGGAAAACTTGGAAGCTCCAACCAATTGACATTAATCTGGCAGGAAAAGAACAGTGGATGGCCTTTCCTGGCATTGGCGAGGTTTTGGCTGAAAGAATTGTCAAATTCAGAGACAAAATGGGTGGTTTTAGGTCAGTTGAACAAGTAGGAAAAACCTATGGAATCAAAGATTCTTTATTCCAGTTAATGAGACCATTTTTAATACTTGAATCCGCTACTCAAAAAAAAGATTAAAAATTTGGGTGGAATAAAAAATCCCCTACATTTGTGTCGAAAACTAACTAACGCTAGTTTATTTTTCAGAAGGTTGCCGATAAACGATTGCTTGGTTTCGGCAACCTTCACCTATTTTAAAACCCGTCCATGAACTTTGCCACATCAGAAATCACCCAACAAGTGGCTATTACTGCCCGAGATTTTGCCAAAAAATATATTGCTCCTTATGTGATGGAATGTGATGAATCCCAGACTTTTCCGGTAAGCCTGTTTCATGAAATGGGCAAACTGGGTTTAATGGGTATGTTGGTTCCCCATGAATATGGTGGTGCGGGTCTTAGCTATTTTGAATACAATGTGGCCATACAAGAAATTGCCAAGGTTTGTGGTTCTATTGGTTTGAGTATGGCTGCCCATAATTCTTTGTGTACAAATCATATACTTAGTTTTGGTTCAGAAGACCAAAAAGCCCAATGGCTTCCCAGATTGGCAACTGGAGAATGGATTGGGGCCTGGGGTTTAACTGAACCCAATACGGGAAGTGATGCTGGTAATATGCAAACAACGGCGGTGAAAGACGGGGAGGATTGGGTATTAAATGGCACAAAATGCTGGATTACCCATGGCATGTCAGGCAATATAGCTGTTGTCATTTGTAGAACAGGGCCGCCAAGAACAAGTGGAAATGCAACTGCCTTTGTAGTTGACCGTGGAAGGGCTGGGTTTAAAGCGGGTAAGAAAGAGAATAAATTGGGTATGCGAGCAAGTGAGACCACAGAAATGATTTTCACAGATTGTAGAATACCAGATAGTCATAGATTGGGAAATGTTGGAGATGGTTTTAGACAGTCTTTAAAAATATTAGACGGTGGTAGAATTTCCAT
>Ga0136644_10002677_pt1 | contig 13502 bp, 8 predicted proteins | sample C_130820_EF_Meta_FD_94780 | JGI IMG/M metagenome (GOLD analysis project Ga0136644, IMG submission 94780) | Freshwater microbial communities from Lake Croche, Canada to study carbon cycling - C_130820_EF_MetaG (v2) (version 2) | ecosystem: Environmental > Aquatic > Freshwater > Lake | place: Lake... | reverse complement strand
TGAGGCCAAGGTTTCTGACCCTGCAACACGGTCGTGGAAACGTGCTCATGACCCGGTGCGTTTTGCTCCACACCCATCCAGATCGGCTTTTGACGTGCGCGGCTCTCGTCTTCAGTCACCTTGTACTGAAATTCCTTGATCTCTTGCCAACGCCACATGGCCTTAGGGTTGGCTGTACCGTCACCCTTGATGTCTGCACGGCCGCCTGGCAATGTGGACTCCCAAGATTGGTTAGGACCTTTGAGCGTCGTTGCAGGCTGACCCGCGGAAGGAAAGGTGGCTGGTGGGTAAGGGCCAGTTGCGCTGTTTGTCAAACCCAGTGCGGTTGGAACCGGCTCAAACGGATCTTCTCTCAGGGTACAGTTACGGGCGCTGCTGCCACCGTGGTCGGCCTGGACAAACCAGTCCAAACCAAAGGTTTTAACGGACTTGTCAATCAGCTTTTGCATGGAGAGCGAGCCGTCTGAACAGGTCGTGTGGTTGTGGAAGTCGCCAGTGACGTAAGTGCCAGCAGCCTTGGCTTTGGCTTTTTCAGCCGCTACAGCGATTTGCACTGTAGAAACAGAGATCAAACCGACCAGAGTGGCTACCGCTGCGGTCGTGTGACGAAGGGCAAATGGATTGCTCATGGGAATTACCTTTTAATGCGATGAAATTAAATCGAAGTGGTCGAAGACTGATCACCGTAGAAATAGACGACGCCACCGATGACGATGACTTTGGTGCTGAAATCAACAGTCGTTGTGTCGGCGTCTGAATTGGTCAAGGTGCCGTTCAGGGTGCAAATGTCTTTGGTGTCGCAACCCGTCAATTTGACGTTGGTGATGGAAGCCAATGGAAACAAAGACAATTCAGGCGTGGTCCCCAGAGCAGTTGACGTCGCAGTCAGCGTGCTCACCAGTTCAGCTTTGGTGGAGCCGCCGTCCAAAAATTTATCGTCGAAGAGATTGGTCAAAGCCTTGGCATTGAGGCCAGCGACGCTGGTCAAATCAGCAAAAGCGGCACTGATTTTGCTTGAAAAATCGGCGGCGATGACGTCAAGATTGACGGTGCCAGAAGTACCATTTCCACCGCAAGCGCTCAGTGCAAGCACCGCGCTCAGGATGAAAGAGGATGAGAAAGCTCGTTGGGTGATCATGTTCAAAATGCTCCGAGAAGATATGAGGGTGTGATTCAGGGCGAATGCAGACAGGCGTACTTTGTAAAACCTGTTGGCTACTTTAGATGCGCCATATGAAGGATTGATGACACCCATTCATTCATCTTCGGTATTCACCATTGAAAGTGACATTCATGCCGCCACAACCGGCTTCACCTTCAACCCTCAAAGTACCGGGGGCTGTCAGCCTCAGTTTGGCTGAACACAATTCGTTTTTCACCGTCTCACTGATCACTGCGCCTTTCAATTCCCCAAAGCCCCGCAGTGCCCCCGTGTGGGCAGTGCCAGATTTGCCGGGGCTCACCCAAACCGAAGTGCCATCTATATGAAATCTTGAGGCATTCAAGGCGATAACATTGATGACCGCAGAGTTGGCGTCTTTTTTTCCGTTGGTGTAACGAACGTAGTTGCCCGTCCATTTTCTCAGCTCGGGGTCAGCAGACAAGGCTGATTGCAGAAAGGCAATTCTTTGCGTGTAAGCGACTTCCAAGCACTGGGCGTCTTGGCAAGCGTTTCTTTCGAGCAACCAACTTTTCTGTCCCCACTTCAATGCTTGGGCGTCACTGTATGTTGAAGTGAGTGAAGCATAAAGTGCACCCATGGTGTCGTCCAGCATCGACAAGGGCTCGTTTTGGCAAATGAGCTTCTCTGCGCGTGTGGCGGCGGGTCCACACTTGAAACTTGCCGCCCACGAAACGTGGCAAGTTGAAATGAAAAAAATTAGGCACCAGATATTTTTCATTGTCGCTACGCCATTGCAATAAAAAAGCGCAACAGGGTTACCCTTGCTGCGCTTGTTATTTGGTGGCCTGGACTGGAATCGAACCAGTGACACGCGGATTTTCAATCCGCTGCTCTACCAACTGAGCTACCGGGCCCTATCGCTTGTTAGTGTAGCAGGTTTTGTGTGTTTTTCTGGCTTCAAAGGCATCCCGAGTGGGGCCTAGAATGACATGCATCCACCGCCTCAGTCACCGCCAAACTTTCAGGATTTGCATGCGCAAGATGTTCGCACGGCTTCATTTGATTTTGTTCATGGCCCTGTGTTCGCAACCCATGGCGCAGACCATGGATTCGAGCCCTCAGCCCATGGCGCGCGTGATAGTGAAGTTCAAGGATGACGGCAATCTGCTCAGGCGCGCTGCTGGCTCCGAGCGCGCCTCATCGATGTCCCTGCGTCTGGGCTTCAGTGTTGCGCATGTGCATGAAATCGCACCCGGCCACCAAGTGTTCAAAGCCGCCAACATGTCCTCCGCGCAATTGGCGGCTACCTTGTCGCAATGGCGTGAGGTGGAGTTTGCAGAGCCCGATGAACGGCTCAAGATCAGCGCACTGCCAAACGACCCCATGCTCCCCTCGCAATGGTATTTGATGAACAAAGAGGCGGCTGGTGCCAATTTCGTTTCAGCTTGGGACACCAGCACGGGTGAGCTGGGCACGGTGGTGGCCGTTATTGACACGGGCATCACGGACCACCCCGATCTGAAAAACAAGCTGGTACCTGGCTACAACTTCATCTCCGATCCGACCTTGGCCATGAACGGGATAGGTCGAAGCAGCAACCCGAGTGACCTGGGCGACTTTATTGACAGCAGCGTCCGAAATGACCCCGCATTTGTGAGCGTGTGTGGCGCAGCCGAGCTGGCAGTGGACAGCGCCAGCAGTTGGCATGGCACCCAGGTAGCCAGTTTGATTGCAGCGCAAACCCACAATGCCATGGGCATGGCGGGTGCAGGTTGGGGGCTGCGGGTGTTGCCTTTGCGTGCACTCGGTAAATGCGGGGGGTTCGGCTCGGACATTCAAGCGGCCATGTTGTGGGCAGCTGGTTTTGCGGTGCCGGGTGTGCCCAACAACCCCTATCCGGCAAGTGTGTTGAACTTGAGCTTGGGCGGCCCGGGGGCTTGCTCTCAGTCTTATGCCAGCATCTTGGCGCAGGTCAAGACCAGGGCGGTGGTGGTGGTGGCTGCAGGCAACGAGTCCGGCCCGGTGGACAGGCCCGCCAACTGCGACGGTGTGCTTGCCGTCTCCGGATTGCGGCATCAGGGCGAAAAGGTGGGCTACAGCAGTTTGGGCAAGGAAGTGGGCATCAGCGCCCCAGCGGGAAATTGCGTGAACGCGAGCGGGCCTTGTTTGTACCCCCTGATTTCGGCCACCAACTCGGGAGCCAAAGGACCGGTAGCGCCCGCCTACACGGACGGCTACAACTACAGCGTGGGCACCAGCTTTTCAGCCCCTTTGGTTGCGGCTGCGGCTGGTTTGATGCGGGATGTCAATCCGTCAATGTCGCCCGCTGAAACGATGGCCAAAATCAAAGTGGCGTCGAAACCATTTCCGGTGGTGGCGGGCAGCCCGGTATGCACCAACGCCAATGCGGGCGCCCCTTGCACATGCACAACGGCCCTTTGCGGCACCGGCATGCTGGATGCAGGGGCCGCTGTTCGCTTGGCGAAAGCCAATGGCCAGGCGATTCCCGAGTCGGGTTGGTGGTGGAATGCCGCTGAAAGCGGACGAGGTTATTCGCTTGAAATTCAAGGCAATCGTTTGTTCATGGCGGCTTACATGTACACCGCCGATGGGCGCGCGGTCTGGTACGTCTCGGCTGGCAGGATGAATCAGGATGGCAGCTTCCAAGGTGATGTGACGGAATATGCCGGCGGTCAGACCTTGTCGGGTGCCTTCAAACCCGCACAAGTGAAAGGCGCGGCGACGTCCATGCAACTGAGCTGCAGCGCGTCGTACGCTTGCACTTTGAATTGGGCTGGCCGCACCGTTGCCATCACACGCTTTGCATATGACAACGCAGCCAAGTCAGCCAACGCGCCGCAATCGGGTTGGTGGTGGAATGCCGATGAAAGTGGCCGGGGCTTCTTCTTAGAGGTGCAAGGCAACACTGTGTTTGCCGCAGGCTACATGTATGACCTTGTGGGCAATGCGGTGTGGTACGTCGCCTCAGGCACGCTTGCCAATCAAAGGCTCAACGCGTCATGGAGTGAATATGCGAATGGCCAGACATTGACCAGTGAGTACCAGGTGGCGCAATTGAAAAACCCGGCGGTCGGGAGTCTGCGGCTGGTCTTCAGCGACAGTCAAACGGCGGTGCTGACCTTGCCCGATGGACGCAACGTGAGCTTGACCCGGTTTGTATTTTAAGAACGCTCAGCTGTTGCGCTTGCTGCGCGTGAGGTCCACGCCCAGCTGCTTGAGCTTGCGGTAAAGGTGGGTTCGCTCCAAGCCGGTCTTTTCTGCCACGCGGGTCATGGAGCCGCTTTCGTGGGTCAGGTGGAATTCAAAATAGGCTTTTTCAAAAGCATCGCGGGCATCGCGCAGTGGGCGATCCAAATCAAACATTTGCGAAACCTGCGGACTGCTTTGCGGCTCAGAGGCGGCAGGCGTTGTTGCGGCGGCAGGCGCTGCAGGCGCAGGAGCGCGGGCAGCCGCTTGGTGCGCTGCAACCGCTTGGCGCACTTGCTCTCGGGCCAAGCCCTGCTCGACAGCTTTCAGTAACTTTTGAAGGGTGATGGGCTTTTCCAAAAAGGACTGCGCACCAATGCGGATGGCGTCCACCGCGGTGTCAATGGTGGCATGCCCGCTCATCATGATCACGGGCATGGTGAGCAAACCTGCAGCAGACCACTCTTTGAGCAAGCTCACGCCGTCGGTGTCTGGCATCCAAATGTCCAGCAAAACCAAATCAGGTCGGATACGGCCACGGATCTCACGCGCTTGGGCTGCATTTTCTGCGAGCTCAACCGTGTGTCCTTCATCGTTCAGAATTTCAGAGAGCAAGTCCCTGATGCCTAACTCGTCATCGACGACCAATATATTTGCCATGTTGCCTGTAACGCCTTGGGAATAAACGTGTGTCTCGACCTGAGTGTCTCATGCGCCCATAGCGCCGGTGGAAATGCTGAATGATAACGATACTTGAGCCCCTTTGATGTGAGCCTCCTCAATCAAATTGCTCATATCCAGTCGGGCACCATGTTCGTCAGCAATTTTTTTGACCACTGCCAAGCCCAAACCCGTGCCTTTGGCTTTGGTCGTGACATAGGGCTCCATGGCGCGTTGAAGAATATGGGGAGCGAAACCCGGGCCAGTGTCGGTCACGGTGAGCCGGACCCGCTTACGCGCAGGACTCCATTGCGTCGACAGTGTGACCTGCGTTTTGCGCACCTGTTCGTTAGATTTGCTGGGCTGCAAGTCACATGCGTCTTGTGCGTTTTGCAACAGGTTGTGGACCACCTGACGCAGTTGCTGGGCATCGCCTTGAATATGTGGGCAAGCGGCATCCAGTGCCAACACAATCGGCACCCGCGAATGCCCATCGACAGGCTCTTGGCTGTACAAGCCCATCACTTCATGAACCAAGGCATTGAGATCCAGCGGTTGAAGCACTGCCGAGGGCAAGCGGGCATAGTCGCGAAACTCATTGACCAATCGCTTCATGGCATCCACCTGGTCGACAATGGTTTTGACGGACTTGACCAAGATGGCCTGATCAGGCGCACTGAGTTTGCCATCCAATTTACGCTCCAGCCGCTCGGCGGACAACTGAATCGGGGTGAGTGGATTTTTGATTTCATGGGCCAATCGACGGGCCACCTCGCCCCAAGCTTGGGCGCGTTGCGCAGAAACTATTTCAGAAATGTCATCAAACACAAGCAAGCGCATGCCGTCAGGCAAGGTCGCACCACGCGCAATCAGGGTGACCGCTGTTGCGTCCAAGCCCTGGCCTGCGGCGTGGATTTCAAATGATTTTTGCCAATGGTCCAATTCGTGACTGTGTTTATCCGCACCCAGCAACTCGAATTGTTCCTGCACGCCTGCGGCGAATGTTTGCATGGTGGGCATAGCCTGCAACAGGGCGTTTTCGTGGGCAGCCAGGGGCACGCGCAAAATGCGTGTTGCGCCCGGATTGGATGTCTGGATGCGCCCCATCGCATCCAACACGATGACGCCAGCGGTCAGGTTGTCCAAAATAGTTTGCAAATTGCCGCGCGCGGCGTCGAGTTGAATCAGGCTTCGCTCTGCGGCAGAGCGCGCGTCTGACAACTGCTGGGTCATGTCAGCAAATGATCGCGTCAAACCACCCAACTCATCTTTGCCTTGCAGGGCCATTTTGGGCGTCAAATCGCCCGCAGCGACTTGACGCATGCCATGCGCAAGCAGCAACAACGGTTGCGCCAATTGGTTGCCCAGCAGCACCGCCAGCAGAACAGCCCCCAGCACGGCCAAAAACAAGCTGAGCGTCAAGGTGCCGATGTACATGCGCCGCAAACCCTCTCGCGCCAGTGCGCGCTCTTGGTATTCCCGATTGGCCTCTTGCACATCCAAGGCGTTGGCAACCAAGGTTGGCGGAAGCTCTTGGGTGATTTGCAGTATCCACGGGTCGTCTCGCAGACTCAGGCTGGCTTGTGGCACGAGATTGAGCACTTTGATACGGCCCGATGCGGTGCCAGTGGGGTTGTCCTCCAAACCTTCGACCAATTGCAGACTGAGCTTGCTGCGCACTTGCTTGATTTGTTCCAGGGTGGGCCTTTCGGGGCTCAATTGAAAGCGAGACTGTCCTGCACTGGCGATCAGGCGGCCTTTGGTCGACCATAAAACGGCGTCATTGGCACCCATTTGCTCGCGGATTCGCTCGAGCATCAAGCCCGCACTGGGCTCGGGAACGTCCAGCAACTGCAGGGAAGCCGAACGCGTTTGTTTGGCCAAATCGGCACTGAGGGTATCGATGGTGGCACGCCCCAAATTCAAACCAGCCGCCAAGGCGCCCTCCACTTTCACATCGAACCAGCTTTCGATGGAGCGAGAGACGAACTGGTAGGACACGACGTAAATCAAAACCCCCGGCACCACGCCCACCAAAGCAAAAATAGCGGCCAATTTGATCAGCAGTTTGGAGCCAAACTGTCCCCGTCGGAGTCGGAGTAAGAGCCGGACCAGTCCGGTCAAAATGCCGACCAGCAACAGGGCCGCCACGACCCAGTTCACAATGTACAAGCGGTCGTAATTCTGGTCGTACAGCGCACGATTGTTGGTCGCTTGCGACAACAGCAACAAGAGCAGCACCCCGATCAAAACCATGGCCACCGCACCCACAGCCATCAGCCATTGCACGCCCCTGGATGTTTTCATGCCTCGCGGGGGCGGCATAGGTTGAAGGCCGCCCATTTCAGCGGCCCAACTCACTGGACAAACGAAGGGTACGGCTCAATGCCAAGTTCCAGTCGTTTTGCCCGCCGGCCGTGATTTGGAAGGGTCTGGGCAATTGTGAGTTGTCCATTCGGAACTGGAAGTTCAGGGTGTATCGGGCATCCGGATCGATTTCGTTCGCCTCAGCCACTTTCCAGTTCAAGTTGCGACGGATCGCAGACAAAGCCTCCGGCAAACTTTCAAACTGCTGCGACAAATTGCCTGCATTGCCGCTGCCCCCGATGGCTTCGTTGGAAATCGTCAAACGCCAACGTCTTGTCAAAGGCTGGTAAGCCAACCGGTAATAGCGGGCCACCGCCGATATGCGGCGGTCGGTCCAGTACCACCGGTCTCGCATGATCACGGCCTCAGACACAAAGTGCACAGCCACGCCTTTGAGCAAGGCCTCTTCGACGGAAGGCCCCAACTCGAGCCGCACGGTGCTCGACAGCACAATCGCACTTTCCATCCGCTCCACATACAGTTCTGTCAACTCCAAGGCCGGTGATTGCGCCCAGGCCGAAGGAAAGGCGAACAGAAACAGGACACACAGCCTCAGCCAGCTGTAGGTCTGTTGCGTCTTTTGATTAAAGACGTTTTTGCAGCAGCGCGTAATAAAACCCATCATGTTCACCTGCTTGATTGTCCTGGACAGCGGTGCCAATTTGCCGATTTTGGGGCAGCAAATGTCCGGGAGAGGTCAAGAAGAGCGCATCAGTGTTGTGTTGAAGAAACGTTTGGATTTGTCCTTGCCCTTCGGCCAAGAACAGTGAGCATGTGCAATACACCAGTTGGCCGCCCGGCTTGAGCAAGGGCCACAAGGTTTTCAGCAGTTGCGCCTGGATCCGGGCCAACTGCGCAATGTCGCTTTCGCGTCGCAACCAACGTACATCGGGGTGGCGGCGCCCGATGCCGGAGGCCGTGCACGGCGCATCGAGCAAGATGGCGTCAAACTTGGATTGATCCCACCAGGTGGCAGGTTGGCCCGCATCGGCCACGATCACTTGGGCTTTGGCCTGCAATCTGTCCAGGCTTTGGATCACCCGCTCGCAGCGGACAGGGTCTACGTCCAAGGCCACCAACTGCGCCGTAGGGCACAACTCCAGCAAGTGGCCGGTTTTACCGCCTGGGGCTGCGCAAGCGTCCAAAATTCGGAGCGGTTGATTGCAATCGAGACCTTGGAGTAACAAGGGCGCAGCCATTTGAGCACCCGCATCTTGGACCGAAACCATGCCTTGTGCAAAGCCCGGCAATTGATTCACTGCGGTTGCTTGGTGCAATTCGATTCCGCTGAATCCCACGGGGTGACCCTCAAGCCCTGCGCAAGCCAGTTGAGCCAAATAACGCGGCACTGTGGTTTGCAAGGTATTGATGCGCAAGGTCATTGGCGCAGGCGCTTGGGATGCGGTCAGTATCGCCTGCCAATCCTGTGGGTGATCCGTTTGCAATTTTTGGACCCACCACGCAGGATGATTCCAGCGGGCCAAAGGGTCATCGTCTGTCAGCCTGATCAAGGCCTCTCGCTCGCGCAAAAATCGCCTCAAGCAGGCATTGACAAAATTGGCCTGGGCACGGGTGTCTTTGTGTTTTCTGGCGGCCTCCACGGTTTGGTCGACCAAAGTAAAGGCCGCATAGGGTGCCAAGGCCTCGTTCCAACACAAGGCCAATGCGCTGCACAGCAAAGCGTCCACAGCCGGCGGCGGCGCTTTGCGGGCCAGTTGCGTCCGCAAAGCCTGGGCTCTCCCAAGCCAACGCATGACCTGGAAGGACAAGGCCTGAACCCCAGGACGAATCGCCTGCGGCTGCGTCTCCAGCAGGGCGGTCATGGAGCGCCCTGCTTTGACCGCTGAGACGACTTGCGCGGTGGCATGCAGCAGACGCCACAAAGGTAGACCTTGGGGCGGTGTTGGCTGTGGTGCCGAGGGCCTGGACTTGTTGTCTTGCATTGAGGGCGTCAAGCCAAAGGATCGGCACTGTCCAGTTTGGCAGCGGCTTCAAATCGGCATTGTTTGGCCAACCACCGCGCAGGCCACTCATTGGCCGCGTCGTTGTAAGCTTGAACCGCTTGGTTATAGGCCACGATCATGGGCCAGGCCTGTGTTTTGAGTCGTTCGAATTTCTTCTGCAAGGGATCACTGAACCAAGCGCTTTCGTCTGCCCTGTGAAAGTCTTTTTCTTGCCTGAGCAATTTGAACAACTGCACCCGCGCCGTATTCACGCGCTGAATTGGCGCCGCATCTAAGGGGTTAGCGCGCACCTGCGCCAGACTTTCTGCAAATATTTCGCAAGCAGCCCAGACCTCGTTCAATGAAGTGTGAGCGCTTGGCGTCGTCGCGTCGTCGTCTCGAACATGGGCGGGTAAGCTGCCTTGTACCCAGGCCCACAAACGTACAAATTGCGCGTCAACGACCGCAAATTGCTGAACGGCGGCCGCTCGCAATCGTACCAACCGGTTGTAAGCGCCCACGGCCCAAAAGCAGGCCAGCGCGACCCCTAATATCCACGTCATGGTGTTGATTTTTGGCTGATGATTTTTGACAAAAAAGCTGGTCTGAAAAAAACCCCTGCACCGCGATGTGCAGCACAGGGGTGTTGTTCAGTTCAACCGGTACGACCGGTTTTCACTTACTCGGCAATGTGATCGGCATCGGCCACCAACTGCTGTGCATCGGCCAATTCACTGGCTTCAGTTTCAGCAATCGAGCGACGCTCTGCTTCGTCCATCGCATCCTTGGCGGCGCGGGCTTTGTGGTAAGCCATGCCGGTACCCGCAGGAATCAAACGGCCCACGATAACGTTTTCTTTCAAGCCACGCAACTCGTCGCGCTTGCCCATGATGGCAGCCTCGGTGAGCACACGGGTCGTTTCCTGGAAGGAAGCGGCCGAGATGAAAGAGTCTGTCGACAACGAGGCCTTGGTGATACCCAAGAGCAAGTTGGTGAAGGTTGCTGGCAATTTGTCTTCGGCACGCAAAGCATCATTCGTGTTGAGCATTTCAGAGCGCTCAACCTGCTCACCGGCAATGTAGTTGGAGTCGCCTGCGTTCTCGACCACCACGCGGCGCAGCATCTGACGAACAATCACTTCAATGTGTTTGTCGTTGATCTTCACGCCTTGCAAGCGGTAAACGTCTTGCACTTCATCGACGATGTAACGGGCCAATTCTTCGGAGCCCAACAAACGCAAGATGTCTTGTGGGTCGGCAGGGCCGTCCACAATGCTTTCGCCCTTGTTGACCACCTGGCCTTCGTGGACCAGAATGTTTTTCTCTTTGGGAATCAGCTCGTCCCAGATCTTGCCATCTGGATCGGTGATCTGCAAACGGACTTTGCCTTTGGTTTCCTTGCCGAAGGACACGGTACCGGTCATCTCGGCCAGCATGCCTTTGTCTTTCGGGCTGCGGGCTTCGAACAATTCGGCCACGCGTGGCAAACCGCCGGTAATGTCGCGTGTCTTTTGACCTTCAACCGGGATACGTGCGAGCACTTCGCCAGGGCCCACGTCCATGCCGTCGCGCACTTGAATCAAGGCACCAATCTGGAAGCCGATCGTCACCGAGTGATCGGTGCCGGGGATCTTGACTTCTTTGCCAGCCGCATCGATCAGCTTGACTTGTGGACGAACCACTTTGGTCGAGCCGCGACGCTTCGGATCGATCACCACCAAGGTGGACAGACCGGTCACTTCGTCCAATTGCTTGGCCACAGTGAGGCCTTCTTCCACGTTTTCGAATTGCACCTTACCGGCAAATTCGGTGATGATGGGTCGGGTCAATGGATCCCAGTTGGCCAGAATGGCGCCGGCTTTGATCGCTTGGTCGGCCTTGACCGTCAAGATCGCGCCGTACGGCACTTTATGGCGCTCACGCTCGCGTCCGTGTTCGTCGTGAATGACGATTTCACCGGAACGGGCAATCACCACCAACTCCGACTTGCTGTTGGTCACATAGCGCATGGTGGCATTGAAGCCAATCAAGCCACTGGACTTGGCTTCGACGCTGGAGGCCACCGCGGCACGGGAAGCCGCGCCACCAATGTGGAAGGTCCGCATGGTCAACTGGGTGCCGGGTTCACCAATCGACTGAGCCGCGATCACGCCGACAGCTTCGCCGTTGTTGACCAAGCCGCCACGACCTAAGTCGCGGCCGTAACACATGGAGCACAAACCGAAACGTGTTTCGCAAGTCAGCGCGGTACGCACTTTGACTTCGTCCACACCCGCCAGTTCAAGTTCATCGATCAGGTCTTCGTCCAGCATGGTGCCGGCTTTGGCCAGCACGGAGCGATTCTCGGGGTGCAACACGTCTTCAGCCACAGTGCGGCCCAAAACGCGGTCACGCAGCGACTCGATCACTTCACCACCTTCGACGATGGCGCGCATGAGCGATCCATCCGAGGTGCCGCAATCGAGCTCAGTCACCACCAAGTCTTGCGTCACGTCCACCAAACGACGGGTCAGGTAACCCGAATTGGCGGTCTTCAAAGCCGTGTCGGCCAAGCCTTTACGCGCACCGTGGGTCGAGATGAAGTACTGCAACACGTTCAGACCTTCACGGAAGTTGGCCGTGATGGGCGTCTCGATGATCGAGCCGTCTGGCTTGGCCATCAGACCCCGCATACCGGCCAACTGGCGGATCTGCGCAGCAGATCCGCGCGCGCCGGAGTCGGCCATCATGTAGATGGAGTTGAAGGACTCTTGCTCCACGTCGTTGCCGTGGCGGTCGATGGTGCGTTCTTTGCGCAATTGGTCCATCATCACCTTGGAGACGGAGTCACCGGCCTTGCCCCAGATGTCGACCACCTTGTTGTAACGCTCGCCGGAAGTCACCAGACCCGAAACGTATTGTTGCTCGATGTCTTTGACTTCTTTTTCTGCGTCCGCAATGATCGCGCCTTTTTCTGGCGGCACCAACATGTCGTCGATACCGATGGAGATGCCGGAGCGTGTGGCCAAACGGAATCCGTTTTGTAACAGCTTGTCGGCAAACACCACGGTATCTTTCAAACCGCACTTGCGGAAAGACGTATTGATCAGCTTGGAAATTTCTTTCTTCTTCAAAGCCTTGTTCAGGTTGGAGAAGGGCAAACCTTTGGGCAAGATCTCGGACAAGAGTGCACGACCGACGGTTGTAAAAACCATCGTTGTCGATGGATCGAACTCTTTGGTTTCTGCGTTCTTGGTCCACTCAGTAATGCGCACACTGACTTTGGAAGTCAAGTCCACCACTTTGGCGTCGAGTGCGCGTTGCACTTCGCCGATGTCAGAGAAGATCAGGCCTTCGCCTTTGCCGTTGATGCGCTCACGGGTTGTGTAGTACAGACCCAAGACCACGTCTTGTGAAGGAACGATGGAGGGCTCGCCGTTGGCAGGGAACAAGATGTTGTTCGAAGCCAGCATCAAGGTGCGGGCTTCCATCTGGGCTTCCACCGACAAAGGCACGTGAACGGCCATCTGGTCACCGTCGAAGTCGGCGTTGAAAGCAGCGCAAACGAGGGGGTGCAACTGAATGGCTTTGCCTTCGATCAGCAGGGGCTCAAACGCCTGGATACCCAAACGGTGCAGCGTTGGCGCACGGTTCAACATCACAGGGTGCTCTTTAATGACCTCTTCCAGGATGTCCCAGACCACGGGGGTGCCGGCTTCGACTTCTTTTTTGGCCGCCTTGATGGTGGTCGCAATGCCCATCGATTCGAGGCGGGCAAAGATGAAGGGCTTGAACAGCTCAATGGCCATCAACTTGGGCAAACCGCACTGATGCAACTTGAGGGTTGGGCCCACGGTGATGACAGAACGACCCGAATAATCGACGCGCTTGCCCAGCAAGTTTTGACGGAAACGACCGCTCTTGCCTTTGATCATGTCGGCCAAAGATTTGAGCGCACGCTTGTTGGCGCCTGTCATGGCTTTGCCGCGACGGCCGTTGTCCAGCAAGCTGTCAACGGCTTCTTGCAACATCCGCTTTTCGTTGCGGGCGATGATCTCGGGCGCTTTCAGTTCCAGCAAACGGCGCAGACGGCTGTTGCGGTTGATGACGCGGCGGTACAAGTCGTTCAGGTCGGAGGTCGCAAAGCGGCCGCCGTCCAGCGGCACCAAAGGACGCAGGTCCGGTGGCAACACGGGCAGCACTTCCAGCACCATCCACTCGGGC
>Ga0136644_10002676_pt1 | contig 13513 bp, 19 predicted proteins | sample C_130820_EF_Meta_FD_94780 | JGI IMG/M metagenome (GOLD analysis project Ga0136644, IMG submission 94780) | Freshwater microbial communities from Lake Croche, Canada to study carbon cycling - C_130820_EF_MetaG (v2) (version 2) | ecosystem: Environmental > Aquatic > Freshwater > Lake | place... | reverse complement strand
TTCTCTTTTGCAAGCCTATCGACTCTAGTAGATTTCTTAGAAGGCTTATCAACCCTTCTTACCAGGGCCTGTAAGAGCTGGCGTGCATTTTGGAAATCACCCTGATAGAGCATTGCAGTGCCCTCACAAGCCAATCGATAAGCAATATCAGCTGTTAAGGTGTCATCAGCAAGTACAACTTTCTTATGTGGTGCAATGACATGTTCTGAGTGCCACTTTGCAGAATAGGATTGCTCGCCATCACTCCAATGAATCATGGGTTCATCAAACAGGAGGATGATCTTCTGGATGAACGTCCAAAGCAATCAAGAAACGCGAGACCATATTGTAAGCAGCGATCACTGTCACTAATTCCACCGTTTCAGTATTGCCTAACTCTTTTTGAAGACGCTTCATTAATTCCGAATCGACTTGAATATTACGTGTCATTTGAAAAGTTAAATCAGCAGCATCGTTCTCGACTTGAGTAAATAGCTCACTTGGAAAGCTAGCTTGCCCAATCAATCTGAGGCCCTGTACCTGCTTTTCGGTACCGCCTGCCTTGATAAATGGAGGTGCATGGTGAAAAAACTCATACTCGGCGCCATTCAGTACCGCTACACCGCACATTGCTAACTCTCTTAACTTGGGGTCTAAAGATAAATTGTTACGAATCCCACCAATGAAGTGATTCCAGCCCTGAGCAATAGGCACGCTGTGTAACAGCATGCGATCCAAGTTAATAAACTGACCACCGCGTCTTTGACGAATAGCAGCAACCAGCTCTGCTGGCTCTGCTAAATCGATTGGCTGATACGGAATTAAGCGCTCGGTCATTCGTACTCTTACTGACCTGTCTCTTTAATGCCGTTCTCAATCACAAACTTGCCCCAAATACCAATTTGCTTGCCGATAAAATCACGGGCAGTTTCTGGAGTACCGCCCACAATCTCAATTCCCTGAGATTTAAACTTCTCGGCAACTAATGAGGATTTCAAGGCCTTATTCAAGGCCTTATTCATGGCATCAATAATCGCAGGTGAAGTTTTACCTGGAGCAATGACTGCCCACCAAGCTGGGGCACTAAAGCCGGGATAGCCACTCTCAGAAACTGTGGGCACATTAGGCATTGTTGTAGTTCTTTTCGCAGTCGTAATCACCAAAGGAATAACACCACCGCTATCGACATGTGGCTTTACTAAAAACTCCGAACCAACAGCTAATTGGACTTGACCACCTAATGAATCTTGCATCAAAGGTCCGCCGCCACGATAAGGAATGTGATTCCAATCAAAGCCAGATTGCTTAGCAAGGCGTGCCATCGATAAGTGCCCTAAGCTACCAATGCCAATCGAGCCATAACTAAAGGGTTTTCCTGCTTTAGACATGTCTCCTAATTGCTTGAAGCTGGTAATGCCAGAATTCTTGCTTGCTACTAGCACCATTGGTGAAGTGCCCACCAAAATCACCGGCGCAATGTCTTTAATCGTGTCGTAGGGAAGCTTATCTTTGAGACTAGGATTCACGCCATGGGTATCAAATACGACCGCAAAGGTATAGCCATCTGCATCCGCTCTTGCTAAAGCAGCAGTACCAATCACTCCTGAGGCACCGCCAATATTCTCAACAATCACGTTTTGCTTGAGTTCTGATTGCAGGGCCTGCGCTAGAACTCGCGCGACCTGATCCACCGACCCACCCGCAGGGAATACTGCGATCAATTTAATGGGTTTTTGGCTTGGCCAAGTTCCCACTCCAGCGGTTTGTGCGGACACCGCACCACTCACGCAAAGTGATATAAAGGATATGAAGAGGGCTCTTTTGGCCTTTTTTGCAAAGCGCAACATAAATAGTCTCCTGTGAATAAGACCTAAGATTACCACCCCTCTGCCTGTTTGCTCGATAATGTAGGGGTAGTTTGACGAGAAAAAAAATGAAGTCGATTTTGAATGTAGCCGCCTATTTATTTGTCAGCCTAGATGGGCTGCCAGATCTGCGCGCCAAAATGTTGGAGGAATGCAACGCCCGCCAGCTGAAAGGCACGATTCTGCTAACTGGCGAGGGTATAAATCTGTTCTTGGCTGGAAAAGCGCCAGAACTGCGTGGCTTTCTGGAATGGTTGCGGGCCGATTCCCGCTTTAGACCTCTCCAGATAAAAGAGAGCTGGTCCGAAGATCAACCCTTCAAAAAGATGCTGATCAAGCTGAAAAATGAAATTATTCGCATGAATCACCCCGCCATTCGTCCTGAGGAAGGACGGGCGAACTTCATCACACCTAAAAAATTACAGGAATGGCTTGATCGTGGCACCGATGATTTGGGACGTCCAGTGGTAATGGTAGACACTCGCAATGCTTTTGAGGTCGAATACGGCAGCTTTGAAAATGCGCTGCACTTCAATATTGAAAAGTTCACTGAGTTTCCGAAAGCTATTGCAGCGCACAAAGAGGAACTGACTGATAAGACACTGGTGAGCTTTTGTACTGGCGGAATCCGCTGTGAAAAATCAGGGCTCTATATGCGTGAAATTGGTCTGCAACACAGCTATCAACTCGAGGGTGGGATCTTGAAATACTTTGAAGAGGTTGGCTCCGCACATTTCACAGGCAGTTGCTTTGTGTTTGATGAGCGTGAAGCTCTAGAGCCCAGCCTGGACTCCATTCCCATCGAGCACTCAATCCGCAAAAAACTCAAAGCCGGCTAATAGTTACAACGACTTACCAACTCCACATCGAAAGCATTCCTATATGGCTTCATTAGCAAACATTGTTATCTTGGGGGATTACGAACGTGCCCTACGGCGCTTCTCTCAATGGGATAAGTTAGACCAACAGGCAAATCTCACAATTCATCATGAGCCCTTACGTGACGAGGCCCTTTACGAAGCAGTCAAAGATGCCGATGCAATTGCAATCGTGCGGGATCGCTCACCTTTTAATGAAGCGATGATCGCTCGCCTACCTAAACTAAAGTTTCTGATGTTTACTGGTGAGCGCAATGGCACGCTTGAAGCTTCTGCATTGGTGTCTCGCAATATCCCCATGGCGTGTACGCCTGGTGGCCCCTCAAAAGAAACTACCACTGAACTCACTTGGGCTTTAATTCTGGGGGCAGCAAAACGCTTGGTAGAAGAAAACCAACTCATCTCTTCCGGTGGATGGCGTGATCAATTATCAGTGCTACCGATGCTCTCCGGAGAGAGACTTGGCATCATGGGTCTTGGCGCTATCGGTAGTCGTGTAGCACGGGTTGGGGCAGCCTTTGGTATGGAAGTGGTTGCTTGGAGCCCCCGTATGACACCAGAACGTGCTGCTGCTGAGCACGCTAAGGCCGTCAGCCTCGAAGAGCTACTCAAAACCTCTAAGGTCGTCACCATGCATTTAGTTGCAGGCCCAGGAACAAAAGGATTGATTAGTGCAGATCAATTGGCTTTAATGCGCCCCGATTCGATTCTGGTCAATACCTCACGCTCTGCTTTGATCAATATGACTGATCTGCAAAAAGCACTTATCTCTGGCAGGCCAGGCCAGGCTGCAGTCGATGTCTTTGATACCGAACCCCTCCCTGAAAAAGATCCACTGCGCAACACACCGAATCTTTTGGTTACACCCCATTTAGGATTTATTGCAGAACCAATCTTCGCAACATTTGCTAAAGGTATTACAGAGACGCTCGAAGCTTGGTTGGATCAGAAACCTGTACCACATCCATTTAAGCCATAGTAATTTTGAAAACACTCACCCCTAAACAACTCTTCATCGGATTTAGCAAGATCGGTATGTCGGGCTTTGGGGGCGTACTCCCTTGGGCACGTCGCACTGTTGTTGAACAAGAGCGTTGGCTAAGCTCAGAAGAATTCAACGCCATGCTTGGTATCTGCCAAATTGTTCCTGGTCCCAATATTGTTAATCTTGCCGTATGTATAGGTAGTCGTTTTGCTGGCGTACCTGGTGCGCTGGCATCCGTCTTAGGTTTAATGCTGGGACCCAGTGTCATTGTGATCTTGCTTGGCATGCTGTATGAGCATTACAGCTACTTACCAGCAGTGCAAGGGATGTTGCGCGGCGTATCCGCTGTTGGGGTTGGCTTAATTGCGGGTACTGGTTTAAAAATGATGCGCAATGAATTCAGTTTTCCACCTATGCTACTAGTCGTAGCGATCACTATTATTGCAGCGGGTTACTTTCAGCTCAATTTAGGCTGGGTAGTACTCATTGCATCGCCCTTAGCGATTTTCCTGGGATGGAAAAAGGCAAAGCAAATATGAGCGCGCTGATCAGTCTATTCCTCAAGCTCTCTGCATTCTCTGCCATTGCCTTTGGTGGTATCAATGCCCTTTTGCCAGCGCTTTACGATCTTTCGGTAAACCAAGAGCACTGGCTTAACACTCAAACCTTTGCAGATTTCTTTGCGATTGCGCAAGCCGCCCCCGGCCCAAACCTAATGACAGTGACGCTGATTGGGTGGCATGTTGGCGGAATCATTGGAGCGGTCGTAGCCTCTATTGCGATCTGCTGGCCGTCATCAATCATGGTTTACTTCTTGCAGGGATATCTCAATAAGCTACGTAATCAAATCACTAAGCAAACCATTCAGTTTGCTGCAAGCGCATTAGCAGTAGGGTTGGTGCTGGGCTCAGCATGGGACATTTCACAGCAAATTAATCATAGCTTGGCAGCTTTTGCACTGACTTTGCTTGCTATCGCTGTAGTGATACTTACTCGTTGGCATCCACTCTATCTGATTGTAATTGGAGCAATTTTAGGTTTACTGGGACTGATTTAAATTCATGCTTGGGATGCACTTAGGAAAAGGTATGCGATTGATAAAAAAGATTTCTTCTCTGCTTAGTATCAGCCTCGCTCTTATTTCAACTGCTTTTGCTCAAGCGGATTATCCCAATAAATCCATCAACTTCATCGTGCCTTATGGTGCTGGTGGTAGCGCTGATTCTCGTAGTCGCCAGATTGCTCAAAAAATGAGCGTGATCTTGAAGCAGCCTATTGTGGTGGATAACAAGCCAGGTGCTGGAGGTAACATCGGCACAGAATTTATTGCACGCGCGGCACCTGATGGCTACACCATTGGCATGGGAAACTTTGCCCCTATGGCAGTTAACAAAACGCTCTTTGGTAATTTACGCTATGACCCAGAGACTGATTTAAGCCCGATCGTATTAATTGAAAAAGGTCCTTTGGTTTTAGTAGTCAATCCAAACTCTTCATACAAAACAATTAGCGATATTGTGTCTGCAGCAAAAGCTAGGCCGGGTGTTCTGACCTTCTCATCAGGCGGCATTGGTGGGAGCCATCAACTTTCTGCCGAGCTCTTTGAACTCAATGCAGGTATCAGCATGATTCATGTTCCCTACAAGAGCGGCTCGGCAGCGCTCATGGATTTGATGGCGGGTAATGTTGATCTGATGTTTGATCAAATGTATTCCGCTGTTCCGAGTATCAAAGCAGATAAGCTGCGCCCGATTGCAATCACAAGTAAAAAACGTTCGCCTTTATTGCCCAATGTGCCAAGCTTTGTAGAGCTCGGTTACCCCAAGGTAGAGGTACTCAATTGGCAGGGTTTAATTACGCCCAAGGGAACGCCTAAGGCGATCATTGATAAATTGAATGCTGCGGCCAATCAAGCCCTCAAAGACCCTGGACTACGTGAGTTAATGCTTTCACAAGGAAATGAAATTGGTGGTGGAACGCCTGTAGAATTTGCTGCACTTATTAAAGCCGAGGCAGTCAAATGGAGTACTGTGGTCAAAACGGCCAATATCAAACCTGAGTAACTTGCTTGAATATTTACTTTAAGGCTTGATAAGTCAGAATACCTAAGAAAGTTAGAACCAGCGAGCCCACTAAGTGCAGTAATGCTGTTCCTAGGGCCCATGTAAATTCCCCGCGCTGAATAAAGCTAACTACCTCAGCAGAGAAACTTGAAAAAGTTGTGAGGCCCCCAAGAAAACCTGTGATAACCAACAGCCGCCATTCTGGCGAGAGCTGTGGATTATTGCCAAAAAAAGCTACAGCAAGCCCAACTAAATAGCCACCCACCATATTCGAAAGCAAGGTACCCATAGGAATGACTGAAGCTGCACCCACCGACAGCACATTAAAGCCAGCTCTTAATAAAGCGCCGAGGCCGGCACCAAAGAAAATTGCGAGGATAGATAGCCACATAGTCAGTATTTATTGAATGGAGAAACCTAGCATGCTGATGGAGCTCATCTCAATGCCATCTACATACACTTTCGCATGCTCGCCCTCTGCTTGTAAAGCTAAAGTGTACAAAGCGGGCCAATAATGCTCTGCCGTAGGAATCGACATGTGGGCAGCGTCACCATATTGTTGCCAATCAATCAAAGGTTCATGATGATCAGCTCGCATCTTTGAAGCAAAAAACTCATTAAAGTCTGTTGCCCAAGAATGCGGCTGCGCATTTTCATGCCAGTCAATTGTGCGCAAGTTATGCACGACATTACCACTAGCCAAAATCAAAATATTTTCATCACGCAAGGGTCGTAATTGTTTAGCTAAGTCGTAATGTTCTCTTGCAGACTTTGAGCCATCTAAACTTAACTGCACTACTGGTACATCAGCTTTAGGGTAAAGATATTTCAGGACAGACCAAGCACCGTGATCGATGCCCCACTCATTCTCTTCCATCACAATAGGAACATTGAGTAACTCTTGAACACGATCTGCGAGCGCAGGACTTCCTAGCGCAGGGTATTCAATTTCAAAGAGTGCTTGCGGAAAGCCGCCAAAGTCATGAATGGTTTTGGGCTTAGGCATTGCTGTGACCCACACACCACGAGTAACCCAATGGGCCGAGATCACTAATATGGCGTCTGGGCGCTTTAGTGATTTACCAAGAGTAGACCAAGCCGCGGTATAGCGGTTGGGCTCAATGGCATACATTGGACTGCCATGGCCAGCAAATACTGCAGGTTGGCGATGGCTAGTCATTAAGACTGGTTAACCGAATACGTAACCTGTATGAGCCGCTACCAATGCAAACAAAATGGCCAAGCTAGTCGCTGCAGCCAACATGACAACCAAAGTAATGATCTTTTTATTGATCTCTGCTTTCGATTCGTTATGCCATTCGTTCATGCTAAATCCTCTATAAATTCATCAAGTAATGGCTTAATTATCCACTATCGTCCGCGGCCAGCCTTGCGCATCATGCCTTTTCCGCCACCAAAGCCTGCCTGGGGCCGTCCGGCAGGGCCAGATGGGCCCTTAGGGGCTGGTGGACGCGCTAGCGGCTTAGCAGCCACTGGCTTCGCTGGATTCTTGGGGTCGGGTTTTTTATCTTCAGTCATTTTTTGCTCCTATAGATATCATATTGCCATGATTACTGACTATTCTATCCAAGCCGTCGCAATTAATGCGATTCCCCTGATTTTTGCGATCACCATCCACGAAGCAGCCCATGGCTATGCGGCCCGCAAATTTGGGGATAACACCGCTTACATGCTTGGCCGCGTGAGCCTTAACCCCGTCAAGCATATCGATCCCGTGGGAACGATTTTGATTCCACTAGTTCTAGTATTAATGAGCTCACCATTTTTGATTGGCTACGCCAAGCCCGTTCCCATCAATTACGGGCGACTACGTAACCCAAAAATGGATTCAGTGTGGGTAGCTCTGGCCGGTCCAGGCTCAAACTTCATTCAAGCGCTTATTTGGATGGCGATTTGGATCATTCTGCAGGGAGCCCAAATCAATGAGCCCTTTTTTACAGCTATGGCTCAAGCAGGAGTGCTTTGGAATATTGGGCTTTTAGTATTCAATTTGCTTCCAATTCCACCATTTGATGGGGGTCGGGTCCTTTCAGGCCTTCTTCCAACCCGTCAGTCCTTAGCGCTAGATAAATTAGAGCGCTGGGGATTTTTTATTGTCCTAGCGCTAGTATTCACAGGCATTCTGAGCAGTCTGTGGATGGACCCCCTAAGAAGTTTTTTCTTGGGAATCATCAATATACTGATGACTCCTTTGAGGCTGCTCTTCTAAGTCAAACAAAAGACATGGTTCTGAGGTATGCTAATTTCACTGTAAGCATCCCTTCAGCAACCAATATCCAAATCATTAGAGGCTCTCTATGAAATTACAAAAAATTGTTTTAGCAAGTATCGCAACTGTTCTCGCAATTGGTACTGGCTTTGCTTTTGCACAATTCCAAAAACCAGAAGATGCCATCAAATATCGTCAGAGTGCATTCACTGTAATGGCCAACTCCTTTGGCAAAATTGGTGCAGTTGTTAAAGGTGAGGCACCTTATAACAAAGAAGAGGTAGTGAAGAATGCAGCGATTGTTACTATGATTTCTACCTTGCCATGGCAAGCATTTGGCCCAGGCACTGAGGGTGGTAAAGCGCAAGCTGAGATATGGTCCGACAACGCCAAGTTCAAATCTGCCTCTGAGAAAATGCAGTTAGCGGTAGTCGATCTTAATAAAGCTGCTCAGTCAGGTGACCTTGAGAGTATTAAGAAAGCTTATGCCGCAGCAGGCGCAACTTGCAAAAACTGCCACGACGATTTCAAGAAAAAGTAATGCAAATTACTTCGTAATGAAGTAACCCACCGTCACCGCAATCAGGCTGAGTAACACCAAAGCCAAACCGCGCTGTAAACCTCCGTCTTTGGAGGCGCGACCCAGGTCAGCAGGCAAATATTTTGCTTCCTCGCTTGGGTCGATTTCTTTATCGCCGCTGATCATTGGTGTAATGAGATCTTCACCTTTAAATTTCTTGTAATAAATAATGGCTGCAATGTGAATGGAAATTAAGGCATAGATCAAGAACTGATTGCTCTCATGAATCTCTGATAGCAATGAAACAACTGAGTTCGATACATACTTCGCAAGCGGCCCCTGAAAGTCAATTTCATCATCGACAAATAGACCAGATGTTGCTTGCACAGTAAGAACAAGAAGCAAAGCAAATACTGAAATCGCTCCCACAGGGTTATGCCCTAAAACGCGCGGCGCCTTCCCTTGCAGGTAAGCAAGGATCCTTGTGGGATTAGGGAAAAATGAAGCGAAGCGCGCATGCGTTGAACCTACAAAGCCCCAAATAATCCGGAAGATCAGTAAAGTCAAAATGGAATAACCAAAATACGCATGCCATTGAAGCGCATTACCGCCAAGATTCACACTGATTAAGCTCCCGACAATACAAAGTACTAATAACCAGTGGAAAAGACGGACTGGCAAGTCCCAAACGCGAATAATTTTTTTCATTTCTACAGGATAAGGCAATTTAATGGCGAGAATTTGATCTACCAACTGATTAGGGGCAAATTCGGATTAAATTTGCTGCACTACAACATCTTTATTAGTGCGCCCCATCACATTATTAGATAATTACGAGGTGAATAAAAAAGTAACTTGTCTCGTGCCCCTGCTAAAAGGGGTACTCATCATGATGACCTGCCTTAGCCTAATCCCAGGCTTCCTTTCTGCAGCTAATGCCCAAACAAACCAAGCCCGTAAAAAGGTTGTTGTTCAAAATACGAAGCCCGTTGGCTTTAAGGATACCTCTGCTAGAGGCTCATCTAAAACCAACACTCTTAATCCGGCCCTCTTTCAGAGCCAAGATCCAAGTGATTTGGATTTAGAGAGCGCAGCAAATTTAGACTACCGAGTCGTCCAAGGTTGCCTGCGCCGCAGTTTTAGGGAGGAGAATTTGCCAGCGAGTATAGGAATTGATAATCGCCAGCTTTCTGAATTTTTCAGAAATCAAACCCAAGCATTCTTTGAACGTATGCGCGGTGATTGCATACCCTATGCGGCTGCCTTTGGGAATCGCAATCGCTTTGACTCCCTGAGCATCATGAATGGCCCAATCCAAGACAGCGCAACAGAGGTGTGGACATTCACACCTTCAGCATTTGGTGGATTTTTGATTCAACAAGACTTCTTAAAAAATGAATCTCAGAATTTGACTGAGATCCGTATTCCACTTAGGGATGTTTTATATGATCCCTATAAAGCAGGTGATAAATTACCTGTCGAACTAGTATGGGAGCTGAACTCTCTCATTAAACAAATTTATCCTGAAGAAAATAATTCCCTAGAAAACACCAACAGCGTTGTGCGCCTCATCGTGGATTTTGGGGATCGTGAGCGTTGGGCTCAGATCTGGGCCGCAGAAATTATTGACCCAGTAAGCAAAGAAGTATTTGCAAGTGCATTCTGGGTAGAGCGTAACGATATTCCTGGTGGATTCTTCACAAGCAGCGGTGAGTCGCTCGAGAGATCTTTTTGGACTAACCCACTGAGCTATCGCCGAATCTCACGGGGCGTGGGAATGGTGCGTGCCTCACCTATTAAAGGCAAAAAGAATGCCAAGAGCAATACGCCCGTTACCCAGCCAGTACAAGTAAAACAACGTTATCGAGCCCATATGGGAATTGATTACGCCGCCCCAATTGGAACGCCTATTTTTAGCGTAGCCAATGGCAAGGTAGTTCATATTGGCTTTAGCGGCGCTTACGGCAACTTAATTATTCTCGAGCACCCTGGCAACTATCTCACCTACTATGCTCATCTCAGCAACTACAACGTTGAGCTCGATGTTGGCAATGAAGTGCGTCGTGGTTTAGAAATTGGCTACGTTGGCTCCACTGGAAGATCGACCGGCCCTCACCTCCACTTTGAGTTGAGAAAGAATGGTGTGTATGTAGATCCATATGCATCAAAAACACAATTGGACTTATGGTCAATGCGTGATAACGAAAGCGGTCAGCTCACCAGAGAAATGCTTCTTCTCGGAAGCCCCTTGAAGCGCAACTGAGTATAAAAAAGGGTCCGTATGGACCCTTTTCTTTAGCGCTTACTAAGCACAGATTAGCCAAGTACAAGCACAGGCAATTTCGTGTGGACAATCACTTCATGCGTTTCGCTGCCGAGCAAAATTCCGGTGATGCCCGTGCGCTTATGGGAGGCCATCACAATCACATCAGCTTTTGACTTTTTAGCACCCTCCAAAATACCTTCCGCTAAATTGCCGAATGAAATATGAAGAGTTTTAGCTTTAATACTCGTACCAAGCGCAGCAGCTGCTTTTTTGAACACCTCTTTTGCGTAAGCTTCGCAAACTTGAATATGGTCTTTTTGGGTAATTCCATATCCCATAGTGCTATCGGAGTACACCATCGGTGGCAGTGGGTCAGATACGTAAACCAAGGTCACTGCAGCGCCATCGGCCTTTGCAAGTTCAGCCACTTTCTTTAAGGACTTTTTACTGACATCTGAACCATCTACCGGCACCAATAAATGCTTAAACATATCGACTCCCTTTAAATTGAATGACTAATTTACACTTTCTATCATAATGCTTATTATTAAGTTCTCAAACCTTAAAAGGTAAGTTCATTGCTCAAATATTTAGGTATCTATCTTTCATTTTTAATCAGCTTAATTGCAATTGATCTAGTTTGGCTACTCGGTATTGCCAAGAATCTCTATCGAGACGAAATGGGCAGCTTAATGGCCAGTGAGCCTAAACTGATTGCTGGACTAGCCTTCTATCTCCTCTATGCACTGGGTGCCACTATTTTTGTCCTCATCCCAGCCTTATCAAAACAATCTTGGCTATATGCACTGCAATACGGTGCGTTATTTGGCTTGTTTTGCTACATGACTTACGACCTCACCAATCTGGCTGTCATTCGAGATTTTCCAACACGTCTGGCATTTATTGATATCGCTTGGGGAAGTTTTGTCACAACACTATCCGCAGGCATTGCTTACTGGGTTGGCAGTCGACTTTCCTAAAGATCGAAAATACATATTGGATTGCCTTTGCTCCAAGCAAAACTTATGTTTATTGCTGAGATCGATGCGGAGAATCCTGAAAGCCATTGGATCGATAAGTGAGAATTAAGGTATCGCGATAGCCATAATCAGCAAGTGGCTGTATGGGGGTTGATTCATGAATCATGCGCGCATCATTCATAAGCAACAAGGACCAAGGCTGAGCCAAAGTAAAGCGCAAGCCTGCAGAGCCACCAGCATCAAATATTCTGGTTTCTCCACCTTTAATCCCAACTCTGTTTAATAAAAAAACTGCTACAAAATCAACGCCATCACGATGTGCGCCTTCGGGCGTAGGTCGACCGATCCCATCAGTGGTATCAATCCTAAATTGATGCGCTTCAACAAACCAAGTCTTAACGGGTTTTAAACTATTTAAGACATGCGTAAGTCCAAGTAGGATTGCCTGCCAAGCTGGATCATTCGTCAATTGAGTTTGTATAGGCTCGAACCAGCGTTCGATTCCACCATGCAAAGCGTTGTAATCCACTGATTGCCAATGCGCACGATGTGGCACTACGTTCAGCCGCTCACCTTCAATTTCATAGCTCGCATGACGACGAAAACGATAACGGCCACCATCCTTTAAATAAGGGTCGCGAGGTAGACCCTCCCAATACTGAGTTAAGTTCTGTAAATCCGATAAAGCCACTTTACTTAACTCTGCCACCGTTTCAGCTGAAATAACCACATAGCCATCGGTTCGTAGGGCATCCACAAGATTCTTGGCGGGGGTCAGTATTGGCGCTAGCATGGCATTAGTCATATAGCCATTTTAGGACAATCAAATGCCCAAAGCACAATTTATAGGCAAAAGATTGAAATCCGCAAAATAAAGCAAGCTAAGATAAGTACATTCTGATTCCTCAAAATAACACTATGAACGCAAGCAACAATAAAGTAGCCCTAGTAACTGGCGCAGGTACTGGCATTGGTAAAGCAGCAGCCAAGGCACTCCTCAAAGGAGGGTATCAAGTCGTTCTCACGGGCCGTAATTTAGAACGTCTAGATAAAGCAATAGTGGAGATTGGCGGCAATCAAGAAACCTGCTTAGCAGTAGCATGCGATGTTGGCAAACCCGAAGAGGTAAAAAAACTCTTTGCTACGCTCAGAGCAAAATTTCATCGTATCGATGTACTCTTTAATAATGCGGGGACAGGTGCGCCTGCCATTCCTATGGAGGATCTCACTTACGAGCAATGGATGAATGTTGTTAACGCCAATTTATGTGGTGCATTTTTATGCTCCCAAGAAGCCCTAAGGATGATGAAGGCACAATCACCGCAGGGTGGCAGAATTATTAATAATGGATCTATCTCTGCCTATGCTCCAAGACCGCTGTCAGCACCTTACACCACAACCAAGCATGCGATTAGCGGGCTAACCAAAAGTATTGCACTCGATGGTCGTCCATTTAATATTGCGTGTGGCCAAATTGACATTGGTAATGCCGCTACTGAAATGACTGAACCTATGGCTGCTGGAATTCTGCAAGCTGATCACTCCATTAAGGTGGAGCCACGCATGGATGTTGAGCACGTGGGTGAAGCAGTGCTCCATATGGCGCAACTTCCTTTAGAAAGTAATATTCTTTCGATGACCATCATGGCAACCAACATGCCCTTTGTTGGCAGAGGATAAAGTAAAAGTTATGGCCGAATTTGATCAACTAAGAGTCGGACAGTACTAACGCCGACTTTAACTGTTT
>Ga0136644_10002671_pt1 | contig 13531 bp, 4 predicted proteins | sample C_130820_EF_Meta_FD_94780 | JGI IMG/M metagenome (GOLD analysis project Ga0136644, IMG submission 94780) | Freshwater microbial communities from Lake Croche, Canada to study carbon cycling - C_130820_EF_MetaG (v2) (version 2) | ecosystem: Environmental > Aquatic > Freshwater > Lake | place: Lake... | reverse complement strand
GTTATTTTGGTCATATTGAACTAGCTAGACCTGTCTTTTATATTCAATATATAAGCACTGTTACTGAAATATTAAATACTGTATGTTATAAGTGTAGTAAACTTTTAATAAGCAAAGAAAAATATAAACAAGCATTGAAGTTGAATGGAACTGAAAGGTGGAAGTATGTAAGAAAGTTAGCGGTCAAAGTAAAAAGATGTGGCGACGATACGGAAAATGGATGTGGTTGTTTGAAACCTTCCAAGATTAGAAAAGAAGGTCTAGCATCTATTTTTGCAGAATGGGATACGACGAATGCTAGTGAAGGTGGAGGAGAAGAAGGTGAAGATGGTGAAGATGGTGACAAAAATACACAATCAGATCATGAAAAACTTATTGTAAAATTAACACCTGAACTTGTCTTGAAAATATTCAAACGAATCTCCGATGAAGATGTAAACTTTATGGGTTTCAGTTCTATTTGGTCTAGACCTGAGTGGATGATATGTCAAGTTATGGCGGTTCCACCTCCTGCGATTCGTCCTTCTGTAAAACACGACGCACAACAAAGGTCGGAAGATGATTTAAGTCATATTCTAGTCAATATTATCAAAGCGAATAAAACCTTACAGGAAAAAATACAGAGCAATGCTCCTACAAATGTCATTGATAACTATCATACTCTTCTTCAACTATTTCATGCTATTCAGGTGGATAATAAAATACCAGGTGTTGCTTCTTTGGCACAGCGTTCCGGTCGTCCTTATAAATCAATCAAAGACCGGTTGAACGGAAAGAATGGTCGTATGCGTGGTAACTTGATGGCAAAACGTGTGGATTTTAGTGCTCGTTCTGTTATTACTGGTGACCCAAATATTTCTATTCGTGAACTCGGTATTCCTTTGAAAGTGGCGAAGAATATTACTAAACCAGTTGTTGTGAATAGTAGAAACCGTCCATTCTTGACGAAGCTTGTACAGAATGGTCCGGACGTCCATCCTGGAGCGAAGATATTGGAAAGAAAAAATGGTGAGTCGATTACTTTGCGATATATTGATAGGGACTCTATTGTATTAGAAGATGGTGACATTGTTCATAGACATATGATGGACGGTGATGCAATCTTGTTTAACAGACAACCTACTTTACACAGAATGTCTATGATGTGTCATATCGCTCGTATTATGAAGCGAGGAGATACGTTTAGAATGAATGTCGCCACGACTCGGCCATACAATGCAGACTTCGATAGCGAAAAATTTCTGTCGAAAACAGGAGGCGTGAAAAGCGTGCTACCTCCTAGTCAAATGAATATATTTAAAACTATTTAAGGAATTATTTTATTGATAAATAATAGAATGGAACAACCATCAAAACATTTAGAACTATCAAAAATTATTATAGACGACCCCAAAGAAAGATATTGTGAAATTTATAAAATAACAAACCTTACAACAGGTAAAGTTTATGTAGGACAAGCTGTCTCACATATACTAAACCATAAAAGGTATAGACCATATGGACACGAAGGAAGATTTAGATGTCATATATCAGAAGCTTTTTCAACTAAAAAAAATCAGTCACACTATTTAAATAATGCTATCAGAAAATATGGCGTGAATGATTTCATAGTTGAGTTAATTGAATGTTGTAAAACAAATGAAGCAGATGATAGAGAAATACATTATATAAAAGAGTTTGATAGTTTATTTCCAAATGGTTATAACTTGAAAAATGGTGGACTTGTATTTACTCATACCGACGAAAGTAAAAAACGTGTATCTAATGGTGTAATCCGTTATTTTATAGATAAAAAATATGAAAGGTTTAAAGATATAAAAAAAGAAGATATTGATAAAGATATCGAACAATATATCAAACCTTTGAAAAGAAATAATGAACAATATGGGTGGTATGTTTATATTAAAAAAGTTAAAGCAGATTTTGGTGGTGTTCATATTCCATTAGAAGAAAGCAAGAAAAGTGCAATAGAGTTTATCAATACCTTAAAAAATAATTTAAATAATCATTTGGCAACGTGACCAAATTGCGGGAACTTCCTTAGAGCCTTTATTACCACTCATTTTTAGAAATATTTATGAGGAACTCGGTTAACAGCCGAACCCAATGGTAAAAATATAAAGGATTGGATAATCCGCAGCCAAGCCCCTAAACTCGTTATGATAGAGCACGGGGAAGGTTCAGAGACTAAATGGTGACGGCTCGTAAGTGATGGTCTAATCAACCTGATACGGGACAAGATATAGTCCGGCCCTCTGGGAAACCTTAGGGATTCATCCGGGAGATGAAATGAATTTACATATGCCACAAGACCCTGAATCAGAAGCTGAGTTGAGAAACTTGGCGGCGATTCCATACCAAATAATAAGTCCAGGTAATAATACCCCAATTATCGGTATTTTCCAAGATTCTATGCTTGGTTCTTACCAGTTCACACGAGAGAATATAGTCTTTACAAAAAGAGATGCGATGAATCTATTGATGATGTGTAACCGTATAAATGAAAATGCGATATTAGAAAAAGAAGGACCGATCACCAGTTTTGATATTATGTCTCAAATTATACCACCACTATCTCTTTACTACAAAACCAAGTTATTCAAAGAAGGAGATGATGTAAAAACTTCGAATGGTATTCTTGAAATCAAAAATGGAGAATATATTCGTGGTCAAATAGACAAAGGAGTAGTTGGTTCAGGAACCAAAGGTCTTATCCATCGTATTTGTAATGATTTTGGAAACATAGCATCCGCACAGTTTATAGATGATTTACAGAACGTAGTTACTTCTTATTTGAAGACTGCAGGGTTTAGTGTAGGTATTAGTGATTTGATTATTAATGACAAGACAAAAACAGATATTATTACAACCATTACAAATAAGAAAATAGAAGTGAAGAATTTATTGGATAGAATCCTGCTTGGTGTCTTTGATAACAATACTGGTAAATCAAATGTTGAAGAATTTGAGACAGAAGTAGATAATATTATGAAGAAAGCCTTTTCCGATTCGGAGAAAATTATCAAAAAGAAGTTGACTAAAGACAATCGTTTCTCTACAATGGTTGCTGCTGGTTCCAAAGGTTCCGATTTGAACATTTCGTTTATGATTTCTTGTTTAGGACAACAAAATGTAGACGGAAAACGTATTCCGTATGGGTTTGAAAACCGTACACTCCCTCATTACACAAAGTTTGACGACTCGCCAGTTGCACGTGGGTTTGTTGAAAACTGTTATATCAATGGTCTTTCTCCACAAGAACTCTTCTTCCATGCTATGGGTGGTCGTGTTGGTTTGATTGATACTGCTGTAAAAACCAGTACTACAGGTTATATCCAGCGTCGATTGATTAAAGGTTTGGAGGATTTGATGGTCAACTATGATATGACTATTCGTACAAACAAAGGTAAAATCGTCCAGTTTCAATATGGAGAAGATGGTATTGATACAACCAAAGTAGAAAATCAAATCCTACCTCTTGTGAATATGAGTATTCAAGAAATCTATGCTCATTATAATTTATTGGAAGAGGCGCCAGGTAAAACAAAGACTATCAGTACAATCTTCTTGAAAAATACATTGGCAAGACATAAGAAACAAGCCACCGAGTTGATGGCATATGGACAAAAATATACGGATTTGATGATTGATATGCGTAAACAAATCGTTGATAATAATGTATTGAAAAAGAAGGACGAAATTGTAGTGAATTCGCCAGTAGCATTTCAGTATATCATTCAAAACGTTCAAGGACAGCTTGGTATTACTAGTAGTTCTTTGGTTGATATTACTATTGTTGAAGCGTATCAGTTAGTCGAACAGTGTTATGAAAAATTGGATAATTTATATTATTCGAAACCAACCCTCTTGTTCAAAACGCTATTCTTCTTCTACTTATCTCCAAAAGAGTTGTTAGTTGTGAAGCGTTTGAATAAAGCCGCACTTGTTATCTTATTAGAAAAAGTGATTACTGATTATAAAAAGGCAATTGTAGCACCAGGAGAAATGGTTGGACTCATTGCGGGGCAGAGTATTGGCGAGATCTCTACACAGATGTCTTTATTATCTACAGAAAATGTGAAAATAGTGTGTAAAAATAAAACAAATGGTTCGGTAGAAATGAAAAGTGTAAAAATAGGAGAGTTTATAGATGATATAATGAATATATTACCAAAAGATTTCACTAAAGATATTCCAGACCATAAAGATAGTACAGAAACACTTTTAGAAAATGACGTTTTGGAGAATGACTACTTTATTGTAGGTGTATCTGAAACAGAAAGAACTGCATGGAATAAAATATCACATGTAAGTCGCCATCCTGTAAATGGAGATATGATTCGTATCAAGACAAGAAGTGGAAGAGAAGTTGAAACTACAACAAGTCATTCTCATTTAGTTCGTAGTGAAAAGGAACAAAAGGTTTTACCTATTCGTGGTTCTGATATGTGTATTGGTATGAGAATACCTGTTGCTAAACATATTGATAATACATACGTTCAAGACACAATCAAATTGAATACAACTAGTGAAAATATAAAGTTGGATTATTTATTTGGTTGGTTTATAGGTGCCTATCTAGCGGAAGGAAACATAAACTATCACGAAATATTAATAACAAATATATCAGAAGAGTTTATTGAAAAAACAAGACTAGTTGCTGAGAGATTTGGTAAAGAAACAAGAGTATCACAAAAAGAAGGTGAATACGGACAAAGTGTAACGACAAAATTTGTATGTAAAGAACTTTCTAAACTGTTATTGAATACTTGTGGGACTGGTTCTTTCGTTAAAAAGGTTCCTGATTTTGCTTTTACAGCTCCAAATGAATTCAAGTCAGGGTTAATACAAGCATACTTTGATGGAGACGGTAATTTTCAATCAAATGAAAAACATCATCAAATACGAGCGTGTAGTAGAAGTCAACAACTTATTAAAGATATGGCTTTATTACTAAACTATTTTGATATATTTGCCTCAATCAAAGAAAATATGGCGAAAGGAAGTAAAATATACAATTTAAATATTTCTTCAAAGTTTTGTATAACATATTCACAAAAAATTGGCACACTTCTTCATAATGAAAAATTGAAGGATATGATTAGTTATATTAACCGCATTAATATTTGTATGAAACCAGATGTGATTGATAAGATTCCTGGACTAGGAGAAATTGTAGCAAGATGTGGAAAAACACTTGAGTTACCAGGACAAAGTAGAACATACAGACATTATAAAAATAAGGAGTCAATTGGAAGAAGAACCCTTGAAAAATACTACGAAACTTTCAAAAGTCATCCAAACGCAGCTATGATTACAGAAGAACTTGGTATAATAAAACAAGCTATTGAAGCAGACGTAGTATGGGATGAAATTGTATCCATCGAAAAATATACACCTGATAATAAAGTATTTGTTTATGATTTTACAGTTCCTGGAAACCAAACGTTTATGACTGACTATGGTGTTATAGTACATAATACTTTAAACACTTTTCATTTTGCAGGCGTGGCTTCCAAATCCAATGTTACTCGTGGTGTGCCAAGAATCGAAGAGATTTTATCCTTATCTCCTGAACCTAAAAATCAGTCACTCACTGTGTTTTTAAGAGAGGAAGATGAACAAAATAAGGACCGTGCTATGTCATTGATGTATATGTTGGAGCATACGAGGTTAGAAGAAATTGTAAAAGCGGTGAAAATATGTTTTGATCCAGATGATCTCAATACATTGATACAAGAAGACCGAGCTTTAATGGAACAATACAAGGCTTTTGAATCGATGGTGGAAGAATGTGCAACAAGTGTTTCGGTTCCAACAGAAGAAGGGGCGCAACCACAACCACAACCACAAGACAATATGAATAAGTCCAACTGGGTGATTCGTTTAGAAATGGATCCAGAGACAATGTTGGAAAAGAATATTACGATGGATGATGTACACTTTACACTCAACACATCGTATGATAACCAAATATCTTGTGTATATTCGGACTATAATGCGGACAACCTAGTTTTCCGTATTCGATTACAACAAGTCGTGAAAGAACAAAAGGCATCGGCTAAAAAGAAGGCCAAACCACTTGACCAAACAGACGAGATTTATGTATTGAAGAACTTTCAAGAAAACCTATTACAAAATGTTATATTAAGAGGTGTAAAGGGAATCAATAAAGTAATTCTTCGTAAAATCAAGGATAATATGGTAGAAAAGAATGGTGTTTATTCCAAACAAGATATTTGGGTTCTTGATACAGTTGGTACAAACTTATTAGATGTCTTGGCACTTGATTATGTCGATAGTAAGCGCACATTCAGTAATAATATTATGGAAGTGTTTAATGTTCTTGGAATTGAAGCGGCAAGAAACTCTATTTATAATGAGTTGGTGGATGTCGTTGAGTTTGACGGTACATATGTGAATTATCACAATTATAGTGTGCTCGTGGATAGAATGACATTCAATAGTCGTATGATTTCGATATTCAGACACGGTATTAATAGTGATGATATTGGACCAATCGCCAAGGCGTCTTTTGAAGAAACTCCGGAGATGTTTTTGAAAGCGGCGAGACATGGAGAGTTGGATAATATGAAAGGAATATCTGCGAATGTGATGTGCGGTCAAGAGGGGTTCTTTGGTACAAGTGCTTTCCAGGTGTTTTTGGACTTGAAAGAAATGCAAAAACTGTCTATTGAAAGTGAATATGTGGAAAAGAATATTCAATCGGAAATAGATGCTGAATTTGGATTTGACGAAACAGGTGACAATGATACTTGTAGTAAGACGAATCTAAGTATTCAAAACAATGTGTTGAATATCAAGAAAGAAGAAGTAGGAATAGAAGAGAGTGAAGGATATAGTATGTTTTAGATTTAGTTAATTATGTTTTAGAATTAGTTTAGTTATATATTCATAAAAATATGTATATCAATATATAGTGTAAATATTAGTTTTTTTATTAGAACCTTCTTTATTTAGATACAAGTGTCTTTAGTTTCCGATTGTTTTTTTCAACCTCTTTCAACAATTTATCTAATTCTCTTTTTTTCATAGAAATGATGTCGTACAACTCGTTTACTTGTTTTTTTTGTGTTTCTACTTTACTTATTAGTCTATGAATTTCCGCTTCTTCTAAATAGGAACAAGTTGTCTTATTTGTTTCTTTATCATTGAAATCTTGCGACCAGTCACTTTCCGAGTAACAGTTGTAGTATTTTGCATTCTGTTTGGTTTCTTCGTACATTTGGTATTTTTATTTTATAAGAGGGTTATTTTTAGACTGTTTTTTGATATTTATTAATTATGAACTATGGATAAATATTATGTATATATAAATATGTTCAATGAAATAGCAACACTTCTTTTAGCAGCTTTTACAGGTTTATATATGTCTATGATAGGAACATCTGGTGGTTCAGCAATTATGTTGTACCTTTTTGATAAACTAAAAATTATCAAGTCACCTACTGCTATTGCTGGTACTATGCTTTTGATTGGTTTGTTACCACTTGGTCTTGCTGGGATTTATGATTTTTATATACATAATGATATCGACTATAGAGCAGCCTTTTTTATGAGTATTGGATTAATGGTTGGTATTCATTATGGAGCAGAGTATGGTTATCTTATCCAAGACAAATTTGGTCCAAAAACGGGTGATAGGATTAAATACACAGTAACTGCGGTTATTTATGGGTTCTTAACGTTGCTTTATATTTCGAATGCATATTATGTTTAAGAAACATACATATAATACATATCATATCATATATATCGCATCATATAATATTTATTCAAATACTATATGATATACTTTGTTTATGATAGTTTTCTTATTTTCTTATTTTTCTAGTTTTCCTCTTTTTCATTCCACCTTTTGAATTCTTTTTTGTTTTTTTGATTGTCTTTTCACTTGTAAACTCTATTGGATTAAAAGAAACCTCTATATTATCTTTATTTTCAATTCCAATAAGTTTATATTTAGGTATTATTTTTGATTTTTCCTTATATGCATTCGATGACTTACCATTATCCATTTCAAAAGATGGTATTACTATATAACTATACCGTTCATCTTTGAAAAGACCAGTAGGTAAAGTATCAGCATTTTGTTCTTCTGGTGTTAGTTTTCTTCCTTTTATTTTTTTATCGTAAGTATACTTATTCAAAAAATCGACTATATCAAAACTAATAGACTGGTCATTACTATAAGCAATAATTGCTGTTTTTCTATAATTCGGCAAGGAAGTCACAAATGTAAATAAAACTGTGTTTATTTTATAGTAGTTGACAAGCAATATAAAGTCAAACGTAGTTAAACAGTATTCTTTTTCCGTTTTATTATTTATGTAGTCTTCTAGTTTTTCAAATGGAACTGGGTTGCTTGATTTATTGAAAATATCGTAATTGTTTTTTTTCAAACTTTCAAAAAATGTGTCTTTACATTCATCATGTAATATAGCTATAATTTTATTTCTATATGTGTCATAATATTTACGATATTCTCCTATTAATACTTTTTTCAATTCAGAAATAGAAACATGGATGTTTTTTACACTTTTCAATAGGTATATAATAGGATAATAACTACAATCAATACTTTCTTTAAATACCATTAGCCGGTATAATTTTTTGTTTATGTCGCTATTTGAAATAATGTATTTGGTAGTAGTACTATAAGCTGTTACTGCGGATAAACAATCTATATTTTCAACAGACTCGATTGGTTGTTCTTCTAGAGGTTCTTCTTCTACTATTGGTTGTTGTACTGGTTCTTCTTCTTCTACTATTGGTTGTTGTACTGGTTCTTCTTCTTCTACGATTGGTTGTATTACAGGTTGTTGTACTGGTTCTTCTTCTTCTTCTGCTTCTTCAACTAGAGGTGGTTGTACTACTTCTGGCTCATTTTGCACACTTTTTGGGTTTATTATCTTATTTCGTGATTCCTTTACCAATTCATTCTCCCTTTTCAAAATATTTTCTACATCTTCCTCCGTTCTTATATTTGTATATGTTTGGTTTATATCATCATTCACAAAATAAGGATTAATGTTGTCATAATTATTTGGATTCACATATTTATTTCTAGTTACTTCATTCAATGACTTGAAAAAGTCTTGGTTAACTAATGACTGTAATATAATTATCTCATAACTTGCCACCTCATATGTTATATTTTGAAGTGTTACATATTTATGTATATCAAACAAATAAGAACGAATCGTATTATATCTTACTATTTGGTCTGCTAGTCTCGCATAATAAACAGTCTCATTCGGTTTACCTGTCATAAGGTTATTCACAGGTATAACAACTTTCTCTTCATTTTCTACATCTACACCAGTGCTAGTTGTATCTCTGTTTGAAAAAACCACTTTTTTCTGAACGAGTTTTCTAAGCAATTCCACTATGTTTTTTCTTTTTTCGTTTAATAAAAGATATTCCTTTTCCAGTTCATTCACTATTTTTGTTCGTATACTATTATTTTCATATTCATTCAAAGCAATACGAACCGTGTTTCGGAATAGGTTGAAATAGTTTGTTTCCATCTTCATATTGTTGACTAGTTCTACTCTTTCTTTGTCTATGTTTTCATTATTCAATAAACCATTTCCATTGTCGCCGTCCACCAATCCATATGTAGATGTTAACATAGAATCTATATTCTCGTTTGTTTCACGATCAACAATATATGACGTATCATTTATAGTAGGAAGTTTATAATCAGGATTTATATCTGTATCATTTTCTAATATAGGCGGTTTTATTTGTACAAACTGGTTTGTTTCTGTAATAATACCAACAATAAATCCATCTTCCACTACTTTCAAAATTGGTTTACAAGGGATATGTTTATTTACCAAATCTTTTCTTTCACTTAATTCACTCAAAAACTCATAAGTTTCATTATATGATTTCCAAATACTCATATCATCCATAAAAACATATTCAATGGAGTCATATTTAATATTTTTTCTTAATTTTTTATCAATATCATCACCAGTGCTAGGATAACATGGGACAAACCCTTCCTTTTTCACATAGTTGTTTTCTATTTCTTGTATTTTATGACATACTACCCCTATAATTTTATTGTGATAGTTTACTACAAACTTATCGGTGATGTATTTATTTCTAACAACAAGTGATGATAACAACTTCAACAAATCGTTCAGTGGCATTGCCCTTTCAACATTATATTCTGTTTGTCTCAAACTATTCAATGGTTTACACGCATTATTGTATTTGAAAAATGGTTCGATTACATATTTGAACGCATTTTTAACTGCAGGCATTTCATCTTTGTTGGAAAATTTTTTTGTTAGTGGGGTTTTTTGTTTTTCTTGTTTTTCTTGTTTTTTTGATGAAGCTCTGAACTTATAAATTGGCTCATAATACGGTCCTTGTTTTACTATAAAAATGGATGTTTTGTTTTTATCATATGGGTTCAATGAATAATGATTTGTAGGACATACTAAATCCACCTTGTCCAATGGGTCATCATATGGGACTTCAAACAATATGATATTGATACCCTTTACGAATAATTTTTCATTTGGTGTAGCCATAATGTCCCATAAATATGTATGGTCTACTATACTGTCTTTATCATTCAAATATTCTTTGAAGTTTTCATATGCGTTGGCAGCACGGTTAAAGTAGTCGGATTCTTTTTTATTCTCCCATTTTATTCTTTTATACAACAATGATGAACTATATTTGTTCTTGTTCTCGTTTATTTTTTCTTGTGTATTATCTACTTCACTATAAAATGTTTCTACCAAGTTTCCGTTTTGGTATTTTATAAATCTATCCAATGTTACAGCATCTTCTATTCTTTTTGTAAACTCTTCAATCGATGGAACAACTTTCGCCTTTTCATTTTTAGATGTAGATGTTTCAGCTTTAGTTCCATAAAATACTTGGTCTGACATACAAGCCAAAAAAGATTTCTTACTATTCGGTTCAACACCATGTCTCAATAAACAAACGGATTCATCCTTTTCTTCTGTATTTGTATTACTTATATCTGCACTAATCTTCTCTATTTTACACGCCTCTTTTTCACGGAATAGTTTTACCAAAGATGTTGGTATATATCCCCATCGTGACTTTTCCAAAGGGTAACTATTGTTTTCCAAAATATATTCCTTGTTTCCTCTTTCTTTTTTGACTTCTTTCTCTGGATTCAAACATTCTTCCTTTCCATCTCTCACTTTTTTAGAATTGAAACTTCCATAACAACAAGGAAGACAAAGACCCTGAGGATGACTATTCGGTATGAGTCCTGGGTAAAACTGTTTTGCAATTACTTTTCCATTCGCATCTAACTTATCTTGTTTATTATTAAACTCAAAAACATAGTGACCTGGTAGTACTTTCTTTTCTCCTTTTGGTAAAACTTTCCCACAAGTAGGATGTTCTAAGTATGTCTTGCCTGTTATAGGATCCACTTTCTCTTCCATTTCATTTGGGTCAATTACTTCGTTCGTTTTCAAACACCAAAAACGAGGACAAATATAGTGATACTTATGATTTTCATCGGAGCCGTAGGTTAGTAAATCTTTGTTTTCTTCTAGTGGCATATTTGGATACTTTTCTTTGAGTTCATTCAGTTCTTCATCTGTTAATACAATAGGTTGTCTTTTTTCATTTTCTGTAAATACACAGGTTGTTGTATAGTTATTGAATCGTTTTTCCTTGTCACTTTTTACAATTAATGCTTTGTCATATTTTTCTATTCGGTTTTGTGTAAAGTTCTTGATTTGAACCCCATCAATATTTTTGAACCCACCCCTAGAAGAACTATTACTGTTGCTACTACTATCCTCCGAATCTGAGTCTTCAAAAATAGCTCCTCTTCTTATAGTTGCGACAGGTGCTTTTACTTCATCTTTTTTTTGTATTTCCTCTTGTATTTCATTTTTATCCCCTTGTAATTCATTTTCACCCTCTTCTTCTGACTCTTCTGCCTCTGATTCTTCAAAAATGTTAGGTTTCTTTGGTCCAGTCGGATTTTCTTCTTTTTCTTCTTCTTCTTTTATTTCATTTTTATCCTCTTGTATTTCTTCCTCTTCTTTTATTTCATTTTTATCCTCTTGTAATTCATTTTCACCCTCTTGTATTTCAGTTGTATCCTCTTCTTGTTCTTCTTCTATAACCACATCTTTCACAAACTTTTCATTACAGTTTATCTTTACTGTTTCAGGATACTGAGTTAAACGAATAATACTATCCACATAAATAGGCAGAGTTGATAAATAACGAATATTATTTATTTTTTCAATAGTTATTTTTAACGAATCGTTTTTATTATCAGTAACACTTGTAGCAACCGTTTCAAAAGTAGTAGGAAATCCAACATCTTTCAAGTAGTTCGTCTTGTTCTTTTTAATTCCTTCATTTGTATTTTCCTTTTCTCTATTTTGTTCATTCAATACGGTTTGTACCATTTCAGTTACATGTTTTTTGTTTGTCTTCAAAGAAGGAAAGTTCTTCTGTAAAAGAAAAATGATTCTTTCTGGACTCATACCACTTTCTACCTTTTCATATATAAAAGCCAGTTGACTATTCGTTTCGTTGAAATTAGATACTTTTTTGAATCTATATTTTTGAACCGAATCTTTACCATCACTTCTTTCATCCAAAAATATAGTCGATACACATTCATTGTATTTTTCGATATCTGGCTGTTTAACCAGTTCTATATTCATATTATATGTCATATCCACTACTTCAATATTTTTCGTTTGGTCTTTCAAAGAAATAAACTTTTCCATCTGATACCCACTTTGTTCAATAGTCTTTTGAACTTCCTCTATAATAGGATTGATATATGTATTACATAGTTTATCTATTTCTGGTTCGTTTAATAGTTTGCTTACAAAGTCCGCTTGTATAGTCATCACACCATTGTCATCAAGCATAAATAAAAGAATATCTGTATTTGTTACAGTCGTTTTTTCTTTTTGACCTTTGCTCGCCGTATTTTGTTCAAGATTGATAGAAAAAGAAATACAACTTGGAGAAGTAGTTTCACTCATTAAATGAATAATCATTGCTTTCGAATAGTAAGGGATCTTTCTATTATCTTCTGTTAATGCGTCTCCAGTATAAAGTCGTATTATTTTTTCTTGTGTATAGTTGAGCCTTTTATCTATTACTTCTGGATTGTATTTTATAAATGGTATATTTTCACTTGAGTGTATTTTCTTGAATATGTTTTCAAGAGGCATTTTGATAGACACTCTTGGATATACTTTTATAGTTATCGTTTTGATACCTGTACCACTTATATAGTTCAACACACTATTATTTATTTCTTGGGTTGTACTGTTATACTGAGAGTTGTATGCTTTATAAAACTTACTGATTGTATTATAATATACCTCTTTGTTCTTCCACATTCCCTCCGTTTTTTCTATCAAGTTTTCTCTTTTCTCAAAATAATCATTCAAGCCTATTTGTGATTCCAAATATGGATAGTATAATTTCACGACAGTTTCATCTATATTTTCTAGTTTTGTAT
>Ga0136644_10002670_pt1 | contig 13531 bp, 8 predicted proteins | sample C_130820_EF_Meta_FD_94780 | JGI IMG/M metagenome (GOLD analysis project Ga0136644, IMG submission 94780) | Freshwater microbial communities from Lake Croche, Canada to study carbon cycling - C_130820_EF_MetaG (v2) (version 2) | ecosystem: Environmental > Aquatic > Freshwater > Lake | place: Lake... | reverse complement strand
CTCCCTGAAAAGGTGATCGACTTGAATCGAGCCAGGCGTTTTCGAGTACGAGTACGAGTACGAGTACCGCGACGCTGAGTACGAGAAAGCCGAGCTTCGACCCACTAAAATACCTGAAGGACCCTTTTTTGTTCGTTTATTCACTAAGCCAAGCCCAACCAACGTTTACGCTACTTAGGCTGGACCAAAACACCCTAGTAGTTGAACAAAAACTCTCTAGAAGTCATCAAGCTCCAAAGCAAATCCTCGATGGCAACTCGGCGATCGTCGGCATTTCGCTCAAGCTCCTGGACGATCGCCTGCTGCTCTTGGGGAGTCGGTTGACGGCACAGGGTCCTGAGATACGCCGCCCGGACCAACCCCGCGTTATCCGTCGGATATTTTTCTATCCATTGATCGATGATGCCACCTTTCTCGGACAGCTTATTGTTGAGCGTCTCGCCATTGCTCAAGTGCAATGCTTGGATGATGCTCGGCTCATCGCTGCGCTCACACTCACAAGTAATACGGCGTTGGTTGCGACCAAAGGTCTTCAAAAAATTGCTCTCAACACTCGAATCGAATAGCTGGATCGCTTTGGTTCCCTTCGGATAGAACTTGGTATCGTTCCTGTCGCCACCCAAAAAAGCGATTTTGTTAAAATCGCTTGGCACCGACGTTACGCTGGCGATCGCATCGTGAATCACCTCGGCCATGAGCCGCTTGGGATAGTAATGTGAAAAGTACTTGCGGTCGGCTTGGTTTCCCTCCAATGGAACACTCGAACGCTGATAGGTTTCCGAGTTCATGATCTGCCTCATGAGCGCTCGCAAATCATATCGCTGCTCGATGAGATATTGGCTCAAATATGCCATCAGCGCAGGGTTGCTTTCGGGATTGCTGGCGCGAAGATCATCGACCGAATTGACAATGCCAATTCCAAAGTAAGCCGCCCAGACGCGGTTGACCGTCGAACGCGTGAAGTATGGATTCTCCGGCGAGGTCATCCACTGGGCTAAAACCAAGCGACGGTCTTCGGTCGAGTCACCGGGGATCGCAGGAGCATCCAAGGGTGCCGGTGGCTGTGGTTTTCCTCTCAGCGGTTGGATCAAATCCCCTCGGTCAACGACGAACACAGTTCGTGCCGACTCACCGCTGCGGACCTCGCCCCCCCAGCCCTTGGCTCGTACTCTGGCAAATAAATTGGCCATCGCATAATACTGATCGTTGGTCCATTTCTCGAGCGGATGATTGTGGCACTTGGCACACCCGATCGAGAGCCCAAGGAACGCTTGGCAGGCGTTTTCGGTCATGGTTTCCGGGTCTTGATTGATGCCATAAAAATTCGTCGCACCATTCTCAAGCGAATCCCCAGTGGCTGTGAGTATCTCTCGCACCATGGCATCCCAAGCTTTATTCTGCTCGACGCTTTGGCGTATCCACTGGTAATAAGCTTTCACGCCATCGGTGCGCAAAAGATTGCTGTTGAGCATCAAGACGTCCGACCAACGGTAAGCCCAGTAATCGACATACTCGGGGCTGCTGAGTAAAGATTCAATCCAGCGAGATCGCTTGTCCGGCGAACGATCGGCTAAGAAATCCTCGATCTGTTCGGGGCTGGGTAGCGAACCGGTCGCATCGAGGCACGAGCGACGGAGAAATTCCTCGTCGCTACAGCGATCCGACGGCCAGAGCCCAAGAGCCGCTAGCTGTGCAGCGACGTGCCGATCGATGGGATTGGCCTGTCCAAGCTTTTCTTGAATCGATGCCAGGGAGGGTGTCTGATTGCCCTGGATCTCAGACGGTACACGAATCCGCGACGACGCAATGCGACTGGAAAACCAAGCGACGATGGTTCCTTCGCCAGGACCAACGATCTGGACACTCCCCTGGGGATCGACCAGCGCGATCGACTCGTCGCTGGATGAAAACTTGGCCCACCTAGTGACATCCTCTTTCCGACCGTTGGAGTAGTGTGCAATGACGGTCAATCGATCCTGATCGGCCGGTCGCAAGGCGACTTCTTGGGGGAGCACTTCGATCGATTCCAGCTTTGGATCCGCTTGCCGGACCGCTTGGGCACCCGAGGCGATCCAATCGAGCATGATGCGGTAGTCGGACGAGTCGACTTTGAGTCGCAGACCACCTTTGTGCTCAACTAACCCCGAGGGCTTGAGCAGCACCAGCGAACTCTCGGGTTGCTCAAGCTCCACACGCCTTGAGTTGTCCTGTTTGACGATGTTGAAGTGATCGGCCTGAGGATCGTAACCTCGGAGCGAAAGGCGGAACCCACCTTTGCCAGCCAACGCCCCATGGCAAGCCCCCATGTTGCATCCGCTTCGAGCCAGAATCGGTTCGATGTGATTTTCGAATTCCCAATCGGTCGTGCCCTGTGGAATCGTTACCGAAACGGAAGCTTGCGACTGGAGTTCAACTCCCTTGGGGCTTTTGCGAACCGCTATCAATCGGGTCGTTCCAGTCTGCTTGGCCCTCAAAATCCACAGCCCATGGGCTTGCTCAACCAGCTCGGCCACTTGGGGGTTCTCGACCGAGAATGTCAAACCTGACTCCAGCGACAGCGGCTTGCTATAGGTCTTGTCTGCCAGCACCTCGCGGACGCTGACGATCTGCTCAGATTGAAATGGACTGAGCTCGATTGCGTTTGGTACGACTTGCAGAGGCGATTGTGCCAGGGCATCTTGAGCAAACGCACATGGAGTACCAACAAGGGTCAGGATCGCAAGAGCAAGACACGCAAGCAGGGACAAGTGGCGGTGCGAACAGGGGCGATGCGAGCAGTGGCGTTGTGAGCAGTGGCAATACATAGAGAAAAGTTCTCTCTTTATGCAGAATTGGTGGCTTTGTGCAGAATTGGTGGCTGAAAAGGTCTGAGCAACTCAAGCTAGAGTCGTATGGGTTCTTCGCTTCTCCGGGATGCAAAACCTTTGGAATCCACACGACGCTATTGTACCCAGTAGCGAGCATTATTTGCACTCGCAACGATCAGTTCTGAATCGATTTGTCCTCGATGTAGACATCCACCTGCTGACCGACGATGGCTCGCAGAGCACTTGGACTGACCGAGTAGATCAGTTGCATGACTCGCGTATCGACTCGTTCGAAAACCGTGCCATTCAAATTCCGCTTGGGAATCACCAACGGTTCGGTTCGAACATACTGAAGCTCCACGCCCGTGGCGCTGCTGCCACGCAAGGTAGCCGTAGCGATCGCATCGGGGCGGAACCGAGGAATTTCGGACTCGTCGATATCGACTCGGATGTGCAGAGGATCGATCTGGCCCATGGTGATCAGCGGGTTGGCAAGGATCGATGCAGGAACGAATTCTCCTTGACGGATCTTTACACTCAGGATCGTGCCGGCTTTGGGCGCTTTGAGGGTACGGAGTTCCAGATTGGTCTGTGCCCGAATGAGGTTGGCTTGTGCCTGTTCGACCGCCGCCCGTTGGACCTCGATACTCGGAGCCACCGGCTTGGCATCGAGCATGTTCAAACTGGCTTGGGCCTCGCGCACCTTTGCCTGTGCCTCCGAGAATTTCGCCTTGGTGGTGTCCCAGTTCGTGCGACGGGTATCGATTTCCTCTTGGGATAAAGCGTTGGAAACGCCGATCGCGTTTGCTCGGCCGAGGTCACGCTTGGCATTGGACTCGGCCGCATAGGCTTGGTCTTGCATCGACACAGCCGCATCGACACGGGCTCGAAGTGCATCGACCTGGGCTTGCAGCTCAATGAGTTTGGCCTCTTGCGATCTGAGTTCGGCTTGCGCCACGCGAACATCGGCCATGGCGCTTCGGGAGTCGAGTTGCAGGAGCTCTTGGCCTTGCACGACAATCGCCCCTGGCTCGACGAAAACCTTTTCGACCACGCCGGCTAGCTGCGAGCCGATCACGGTTGCTTCACCTACCGGCTCGACGATTCCTACGCCACCGATATAAGCCGCCGCGGTTTGCGGATCGACGCTACGACTTGCGATCGGAGCTGTCGGCGGCAACGTCTTGATTACGACCTGTTTCTCGCTAGGCGTGTTCTTTTCGATCAAGCGAACAGCTTGAAACAACAGCAGTCCGGCTCCTAGAATCGATCCAATGGCAAAAATGGTTTTCAGGTAGCGTTGCATTGCCCGTGTCTCGGCTAAGCGGTGTTTTTTTGAAAGGACTCGATCCGACCATCGGACATTGTCGCGATGTGATCGGCGAACGGATAGATTCGGTTGTCGTGGGTCACGACGATCACGGCGCGATTGTGCGCCGCGGCCACTTGCCGGAGCAACTCCATGACCTCGCGACCTGTTTCTGCATCGAGCGAGGCGGTCGGCTCATCGCTGATGACAATCTGGGGATTGTGGACCAGGGCTCTGGCGATCGCAACACGCTGCTGCTGGCCACCCGAGAGCTGGTTGGGATACTTGAGTTTATTCTTTTCCATTCCCAGACGATCCAAGAGCACCGAGGCTTGCCGTTTAGCACTTGCCAGCGTCGAGCCCTGGACGACCAACGACACGGCGGCATTCTCAACGGCCGTCAAACTCGGCAGCAAATTGAACTGCTGAAAGATGAAACCTAGATGATCAGCGCGGAAACGCACCACCCGGCCGCGTCGCATCTTGGTGATCTCGCTGTCGAGAATCCTGACATAGCCTTGGGTTGCTGTCAGAAGCCCGGCGATGATCGAGATCAGGGTGGTCTTTCCGCAACCGCTCGGACCGACCAAGAAGGTCGTTGCACCGATAGGAATCTGCCAATCGATGCCGTGCAAAACCCGCTGCTTGGTACTCCCGGTACCAAAGTCTTTGACCACCCCCCGGCATTCGACTGCAATCTGATTTTCCATCCACGATCCCCTGGCTTGCAATCAACCGCGAAAGACGATTGCCGGGTCGACAAACAGCACCCGACGCATCGCCAAGAGGGCGGCCAGGATAATGATCGCTGCGGCCACAGCGCCGGAAGCTGCCGCCACATACCACGGCAGGTAAAAGCCCTGAAACGTCGGACTCTTGCCAGCGGTCTCAAAAAACATCGTCGCTCCAAAAAGACCGACGCTAAAGCCCACGAAACCTACCACCGCAGCTTGCAAAAACACCATACCTATGAGCCGCATGTTGCTTGTCCCAATCGCTTTGAGAACCGCAAACTGCTTGAGATTCTCAAGCACGAACAGATTGAACATCAGCCCGACGACCGCGATCCCAACGAGCACCCCAAGGGCCACAACCGTTCCGATACTGATGGGGATCCCCGTGTTTTGAACCACATACATGATCGCCTTCCACCGAAAGTCCTTGGCGCTCATGGCCTGGAGTCCCGTCCGCGAAACGATCGTCCGTGAGACCTCCTCGGTGGTCGAACCCTCGGCGCTGCGGGCCACAATAAAGGACATTTGATTGCGACCATTGTTGGTGTACTGCAATGCGTGGGAGTAGCGAGTAAAAAAGGTAATCGACGACGTGAACTTGGGCGAATCTTTGAGGATTGCAACCAACACCGCGCGACGGTCGTTAAGCTCTGCGATCTTGCCCAACGAGAGTGGCTGGTTTCGCCAAACCTTGCGAAATCCTTCGACGCTCACCGCCACCGCATCCGGACGACGCAGATCGTCGATGTTCCCCATGACCACCTCAGGGGGCAATCCGATGAGCGTGCTGTCGTCGACTCCGATTAGCAAGGAGGCTTCAAGCTCCCCGTCGCCTGTACGAATAATCACATTGGATTTGTACAGAGGCACTGCCCAAGCCACCCCGGGGACCCCGCGGACTCGCCCCAGTTCCGTATCCCGCAAAGGAAAGATCGTATCGAGGTTCTTGACCCCCGGGTCCATCACCCAGATATCGGCCTCCGGCACATCGACGATCACCGCCCCGGCTCGAGTGATCAGTCCGATAAAGATCCCCAACTGCTGGTTGATCAGCAGCGTCGAAAAGGCTACACCTAGGACTAACCCCAGATACTTGGCCCGATCGTGAAAGAGCATCTTTAGTGCGATTGCGAACATTCAGGCCACCACTTGTCGATTTCTTCGCCTAAGTCCTCTACCAACTGAAGGTTGAACTTCGCAAGATTACGCTCCTCGGTCGGATCGGCGTCCAGATCGTAGAGTTCAAGCACACCTTCTTTTTCGATCGATGGATTCGGAATGATCAGCTTCCATCTCCCTTGGATCGCCCATCGCCAACGGAGATTCTCCTTGGGAACATCCAGGTTGATTGCGTTGTGCGTGAAGCATTCCCCGAAGATGATTTTACGAGCCGCTGTGGCTTGGGGGTCGAGCAAATCGATACCGGGTAGCCCCTCGGGCAGGCCCACCCCAAGAGCTTTAAGAATTGTGGGCATCAAGTCGATGCTGTGTGCCAAGTCTTGCGATTCGCCTGGAGCAATTTTCCCGATCCAGCGAACCATGATGGGCGTACGAACTCCGCCTTCATAGGGTGACTGCTTGGACTTCGGTGCGTACCTCGAATTCGATGGGTCTTGAATCCATCCGTTGTCGGTGACGTAAAGGACTATGGTGTTCTGCGAGAGAGCCCGGGATTCCAAGATGCTCATCAAATCGCCGACTGTCTGATCGAACCACTCGACATTGGCCCAGTACTTGGCCACCGTTTCGCTCGGCGCAAGCGGCTTGGTTCGTTCGAGGTATTTCGCCGGTGCGTTGTGGGGATCGTGGGGTAGCATGGGGGCATACCAGATCATCCAAGGTTTCTTTTCTTGGCCGGCCGCATCGATGAACTCCTCGATGGGCTTCATGGTATTGCGTCCTATCTGCAGCCCGTCGTCCCCATGGCGATCTCCACGTGTCATGCCATGGGTAAACCCGCCGTGGGAATAGTGCCCTTGCCAGAACTTGCCGGTCTGCAACGTTAGATAGCCGTTGTCTTTCAGGACACCAGGCAACGTCGCGACAGCCTGCATGTGTTGATTCATCCGCTCTCGGCCTGCTTGGAAGGCCTCGGACTCTTGAAAGGTTTTGCCGGCCAAACCTGGAACAAGAGGTGGATCGTTGCTAGTGATTTTGTGCTGGTGGGGGAATCGCCCCGTGAGCATGGTCGCTAAACTCGGGCAACACAGACTCGATGGCACATAACCTTGGCGGAAGGTAAGACTTTCGGAGGCGATGCGATCGAGATTCGGGGTCTTTAGGTGGGGATGCCCCATAAAGCCGTAGTCATTCCAAGCTTGATCGTCAGAAACGATCAAAACGACGTTTGGTCTTGCGACATTTTGCGACCAAGCGATTTGTCGGGAAAATCCGTTGAGCCAAAAGACGAGAAACCATGCCAGGAGCAAACCATTTCCAAGGACGCGTCTCATGGATTCGGCGTTTCGCATCAGACTTGCTTTCGCATGCAGCAGTTCTTGAATTTCTTGCCTGAGCCGCAGGGACATGGATCGTTGCGGCCTGCTTTTTCACCCCGGTTGCGAATCGTCTTGGGTTCCTCTGCGGTTTGCCCGGCTCGATCGGCAGCCTTGAGGTCCTCGATCTTTTCCTCCGACAAGTAATTCGAATCGTCGAAAGCGTCGTGCCTAGCACTGGTCTCGACGAACGAACTCTCGACCATCCCCTCTTCGATGGCTTCCATGCGGAAGATCACGTCGGTGATTTGCTCGCCGATCGAAAGCCACATTTGATCGAACAGTCGCATCCCTTCTCGCTTGAACTCGACCTTGGGATCCATCTGCCCCATGCTTCGGAAGCCGACACTCGATCGGACGTGATCCATGGCCAGCAAGTGGTCCTTCCAGCTTGAATCCAACGTTTGCAACAGAACGGTTCGTTCCATGCGACGGATTTCCGGATGGTAGCGATCGTCAAAGGCTTGGCTGAGCTTGGCTCGACACTCGTCGCGCGTGGTCTTGATCAGATCCTCTGCGGTGCCTTTCCAACCCAAGTCGCTTTGCATCCACTGCGCCAAGGAATCTGCCGAGTTCTGGCCGGTAGCAAACTCAGACATTTTTTTCGAACTGTTTTTTCCAAAAACTCCGTCGAGTTTCGATAGAGCTGTCTCCCAAACCGTCTTGGACTTGAGTGCCTGAGCGCGACTGATCTCCATCAAAACATCCAGGGGGTGATCTGGGTCAGCTCGGAACTTATCCAGGACATTTGGGTCTTGGAAACGAGCCGAAGCCCACTGCGACAAGGCTTCTCCATCGACGGTAAAGCTGTTGGGTCCGGTTTGGGTTCGGAAGCGGTGGAAACCGACCAAGACAGGGAATTGGATTTCGCGGTCAAAGTAAGCCTTCTCGGCTGCATCGAGCATTCGTTTCTTGACCGATTCGGGCTCGGCACCTTTGAGGCCGGCCGGATCGACGGAAATCCCGAATTTGTTTTTCATCCAAGCCGACATCATTTGGTTGCCGTACTCAGGATCGAGGAATACATCCCCTTGGCTCAGATCGATCGCATCGAGAAACGAGTTGGCTTTGCCGATCAATTCCTCGTCCATACGATCGCGGTCGATCTTCTTGAGCATACCGACGGTGAAATTGGTTTTGAAGCTATCGTTGCTGAAGCGATTATTGACCCATTTGGCCATCGCATCCCAATTCCATTCCGATTGCTCTTCTTCGCTTGGGAGGTTCTCGTCGATCGCATCGAGAATTTGCGTTTCGGCAACCCGTTCGGCTTGGTCTTTGGCGTAGAGAACCGCTGTTTGTGGTTCGATGCCGCGGAAGTCTTTGGCTTCGAGTTGCACGCCCAGTCGTGGTCCTGCCCATCGCGCATAGGACTCTGGGCCAAACATCGGGTCGCAGAACTGATCGACATTGGATTCAATTTGCTCCTGGAGTTGCTGCATGACCAACTCTCGGCAGCTTTGACCTTCGAGGACCCGTTGGCGATAGGTGTACACGCGTTTGCGCTGGTGATCCATCACCTCGTCGTATTCGAGGAGGTTTTTGCGAGCCTCAAAGTGTCGTTCTTCGACTTTTTTCTGAGCTCCAGAGATGCGTTTGGAGACATAAGGGCTCTCGATGGCTTCACCGTTGCCCATCCCCATGCGTTGCATCATGCCACGGACCCAATCGCCGGCAAAGATCCGCATCAGGTCGTCTTCGAGGGACAGGAAAAAACGGCTGGATCCTGGATCCCCTTGTCGACCGCAACGCCCGCGTAGCTGGAGGTCGATACGGCGCGATTCATGGCGTTCGGTACCGATGACGTACAGGCCACCGAGGCTGCGAACGTATTCGCCTTCCTGGTCCATCTTCTCGGTTTCTTTGATCTGTTGAATCAAAGCTTCCCATTCCTCCTTGGGAACATCCAACCGCGTTTGGTACTTGTGCTGGAGCTGTGCCCAGGCCATCGTTTCGGGGTTTCCGCCGAGGATGATGTCCGTACCCCGACCGGCCATGTTGGTGGCGATCGTCACAGAATCGACTCGTCCGGCTTGAGCGATGATATCGGCTTCGCGTTTGTGAGCTTTGGCGTTGAGCACCTGGTGCTTGACCCCTCGCTGTTCGAGAAGATGTGCGAGCTTTTCGCTTTGTTCGATTGAAACGGTGCCGATCAAAATCGGCCGACCGGCACGCTCGATTCGATCGACTTCCGACAGGGGGATCTCGACAACTTCTTTAGAGTCGGCCTTTTTTAACGTGATGCTCGTATCGGTCTGGTTGGTAATGTTTCCGACGAGCGATCCTTTTTTTCGGTCCTTGAATTCGATCGTATCGTGTTTATTGACGCGATCGATCTCATCGGCGACCGCCTCGTATTTTTCCTTCTCCGACAGATAGATCGCGTCGGGAAACTCGATTCGCTGCAAACGTCGGTTCGAGGGAATCTCGACCACGCCGAGATTGTAAATCTTGCTGAACTCTTGGGCTTCGGTCATGGCCGTACCGGTCATCCCAGAGAGCTTTCCGTAAAGCTTGAAGAAGTTCTGCAGGGTGATCGTTGCCAGGGTCTGCGTCTCTTCTTTGATCTTTACCCCTTCCTTGGCCTCGACGGCTTGGTGCAAACCATCGGACCATTGACGGCCTTCCATGAGTCGACCGGTAAACTCGTCGACGATGATGATTTCGCCATCGCGACTGACGTAGTTGACATCGCGACGATAAAGCTGATGGGCTTTGAGCGCATTGTCGATCAAGTGGGGCCATTCCATGTTCCCCACGGTGTAGAAACTTTCAACGCCGGCCAACCGCTCTGCTTCTCGGACCCCCGTATCGGTCAAGTTAACGGTGTGGTCTTTTTCATTGACGACAAAGTGTTCGTCTCGTTTGAGCCCTCGCGCGACACGATCGGCTTCGGTGTATTTGGCCGAATCCCGCATCGCAGGTCCGGAGATGATCAATGGAGTACGAGCCTCATCGATTAAGATATTGTCGACTTCGTCGATGATCGCATAATGCAACGGGCCTTGGACCTGCTGCATGTAGCTAGGGAAGCGATCGTCACCGCGGGCCGCCATGCGCATATTGTCTCGAAGATAATCAAAGCCCAACTCGTTGTTCGTCGCGTAGGTGATATCGCAAGCATAAGCCTTTTGGCGGCTGTCATTGTCCATCCCGCTTTGGATGTTTCCAACGGTCAAACCTAGGCCCATGTACAAGGGAGCCATCCACTCCATATCCCGCCGCGCCAGATAGTCATTGACGGTAACGACGTGGACCCCTTTACCCTCAAGAGCATTGAGGTAGGCCGGCAATGTCGCCACGAGCGTCTTGCCTTCTCCAGTAATCATTTCGGCGATGTTGCCGCCGTTTAAGACCATGCCCCCGATGAGCTGCACATCGTAGTGACGCATCCTGAGGAATCGCCGGCCACCCTCGCGGCAGGCGGCAAAGGCCTCGACCAAGATATCATCGAGCGTTTGACCGTCCTTGAGCCGTTGTCGAAAGCGAACTGTTTGCTCCTTGAGCTCCTCATCCGAGAGAGCCATCATGCGGGGCTCGAGCTCCCCGATGCGTCGCGCCAACTCTCCGTAACGCTTGAGCTGGCGTGAGTTTGCGGAACCGAATAGGACCGTAAGGCCGCGGTCAAAGCCGGTCAGAACCCCGTTGACGGCGTTGGTGGTCCCTTCCCACATTTTCTCAATAAATTCCATGTTTCATTTGCCGATTAGAAAAACGATCGAAGATTCCGGCGAGCTTGAAGGCTTGTGGATTGTAAGCAATTTTCGGATTTTTCCGAAGACCTAAGATGGCGAGGGTACAGATTCAGTTCCCATGCGTCAACCGATTCTCTACGCGAAAAGGGCCCGGGTAAGCTCCAAAACCCTCGAAAAACCAACTTTCAAAACCCAAACCAGCTCTCAGCGAAGGTAGAAAGGGACCGGGGGCAAAAACGCGTGCTGGAAGAGCAAAATCGCCCCACCCTCCCAAAGCGCGAATTTTCCAAGGTACAGAAACCCCACATAGATCCCGATGGCCGCTAGGTGAGGCACCCAAGCGATCCAGCGCAGGGGCCACCACGCCTCACGCTCCTTGCGATTGCTTCGGCGAATCATCCAACCGATGAGGAGCTTGGCGGGGAACATCCAAACCACAAAAAAGATCGAGAGCAAGAACCACAGCTCAGCTGGGATCGACTCGATCCTCAGGAGATACAAAGGCAAGGCCAGGGCCAAAAACAAAATATTCGCAAAGGCATAGTGAATCGGTGCTTGGCGAAAGACTTTTCGGGCAGCCGAGCGATCCAAGACCCCGTCAAGGCGCTGCTTGCTAGAGATCTGCTGGCTAGAGGGCTTCGCGGTATAGTTCTGCTTGGTATAGATCTGCCAAGCCATATACGTCTGCAGCGTGGGTAGATACTGGATCGCCCTAGCCATGAGGATAGCGCCGAGCAAACCCAAAAGCACCAATACCCCCTGAAGTTCGGGCTTGACCTCCGGGGCCGCGTTCAGAGCGACCAAGATCAACAAGGCGGGGACTGCAAGCCAGATCCAAGCACCTAGACTGGCAAAAAAACCCAATTTAATCAAACGCCAAAGATGCAGTCGCTGGAGAAACTCCCACCATCGATTTTCGACATCGACCCAAAATGCTTTGCTAAAGATCGCCTTGAAAAATCGAATCGGATGAGGCCAAAAAAAATGTTTCCATCGCCCGCCGCGCCAGATCGCCCAAACGACCCACAGAACCCACAGAATCGAAAGGATTCTTGCGAAGATACGAAGCCTCAGCGCTGCATTGGATCCCGGCTGGATCAGTTCCGAGGAATACCCGAGGTCGGTGATCAACCAGATCGGAAGCCATGTCAGGAGCGTCCACAGACCACAGCGAACGATTTGGCCTGCCAAGGCAACGCCGGGGAAACATTTGCGGATCGGGTCCCCGTTTGCAATCCGAGCCGAGCACTCAAGCATGTAACCGAGACTCGCAAACTGAACCACTGGGATGGTGGCTGCAATGCTCAAGACCATCACCAAGCTGAAGGTGTTCCAGGCAAGACGAACACCAACCCAAGCCCATCGAGTAAGGAGTCGGATGATAGAAAAAAGTAGGTTCACAGCGGTGGGTTCATAATCGGTTCTATGAGTTTCGTATGTGATCCTATAGCTGTACGGCTGGCATGGCCGTACGGCTGGCAGGGCCGGGGCTGGCCGTTACATTCGGCACGACCGGTTATTCGTTAAAACCGGTTTCATTTTGGCTTCTAGCTCTTGAATTCTACTTGAAAACCGCATTTTGTTTGCACCGTTTGGATAAGGAATTAGGATTGGACAAGTCGTCACGTTTCAAACAACCTACATTGTGTTCTCCTTCAGGTACCTTCGAAATGCATCTGAGATTTTCGTTCCCCTGTGCGCTGGTGCTCGCAGCGATTGTGTCAATTCCAGCTCGGGCTCAAGATCCCCTCGACGATGTTTACGGTCATGCCGTGCACGCTTATTTCCGAGGCGATGCGGCCACCGCCCAGCAATGGCTCAACGATGCGATCGCGTCGGGCAGCCAAGATCCACGCGCTTTTTACTTTCGCGGGCTTTGCGAAGCGGCGATGTCGAACGATCCTGAGGCCGGAGTCAGCGACTTTGAGCAAGCGGCTCAAATGGAGATCGACGGCAAGCGAGTTGTCAACGTCGGTAAAGCCTTGGAGAGAATCCAAGGACCGGTCCGATGCCACATCGAAGCGATCCGCCGCAAGGCTCGGCTGGCATCTCGCGGCAAGTACCTGGAAATGCAAAGGCTGCGTTACGAACAAGGAATCCGCAACGGCGCAGCGGTCCCGGCTTCTCCCTCCGATGCACCTCCCCGTCCAGTCCCGTCGATCAACGATCCGTTCAGCGAGGGGGCTGATTTGAACAAGGGTCAACCCAAGCCGATGCTCGAGCAGGTCAAGCCCGCACCGGTCTCGAACGATCCCTTCGGCGACGCTCCAGCCCCGGCCAATCCTGCACCGGCATCCGACGATCCATTCGGCGGTAACAGTGCCAAACCCAATGCCCCGCCGGCTTCGGACGATCCATTCGGTAACTAGCAGTCGGTTCGAACGTCGGGCTCGTAAAGCAAATTGTCTGAAATTCAAAGGTGGATTCCCCGATAGGAATCCGCCTTTTTTATTTTTTCAGCTCTAGAAATCTTGCTTCTTTATCCCCGTAT
>Ga0136644_10002669_pt1 | contig 13534 bp, 3 predicted proteins | sample C_130820_EF_Meta_FD_94780 | JGI IMG/M metagenome (GOLD analysis project Ga0136644, IMG submission 94780) | Freshwater microbial communities from Lake Croche, Canada to study carbon cycling - C_130820_EF_MetaG (v2) (version 2) | ecosystem: Environmental > Aquatic > Freshwater > Lake | place: Lake... | reverse complement strand
ATTAAATTAACATTTTGATATTTTGTAATAACATTATTTTTGTATAAATGCATATTTGACGTTTTAATAATACTTACTAATTTTAATCTCTTTTCTAGTGTATTTGATTTTATTAGTTTTTGTAATTCACTGTTAATAAAATGTAATTTAATATCAATATTGTGATTTCCACTGTTATTCTCGTAATCTGTAAGCAATTTTTGTTGTTCTATCATTTCACTCAAAAATTCAATGTAATCTTGAGTCCATATCCCAATAGGTAATTCTGTAATATGAACTGTTGTTTCATTTATGATTTTGTATTTACCAATACTATTATATGTATTTTCATTAACTTTTTCGATTGATCCAATGAAACCTTTATACCATGGTACTAAATCAGAAATTGTTTCTATTTTCTTACCACTTAATACTTCTTTGATATTATTCATTAATTCTAATGGATTGTGTGGAGGAATAAATGTACTGAATCCGGTTCCAATGCCTTCTGCACCATTTACTAATATCATTGGAATTATTGGATAATATGAAACTGGTTCAACTACATCACCTTCTTCTACATTATATTGTAATACTAATTCATCCTTATTAATATAAATTTGTTTAGTTAATTCATTTAATTGAGTAAAAATATATCTGGGACTTGCAGCATCTTTGCCACCCATTCTTCTAGTACCAAAGTTACCATTAGGTTTTAACAAATTAATATTATTTGATCCACAAAAATCTTGAGCCATATTAATAATAGCTCCTTGTAAACTAGCTTCACCATGATGATAACCAGTATGTTCTGAAATATATCCTGAAAGCTGGGCTACTTTAATTTCATCATTTTCTAATTTTCTTTTAAATGCTCCATATAAAATCTTACGTTGACTGGGTTTTAATCCATCACAGATATTTGGTATGGACCTAACATTATCACTGTTTGAAAAATGAATCAATTCTTTATTAATAAAATCAGAATATGATATTCTTTTAACATTATTTTCAATAATTAAATTTGGATTATATTCACGTAGCCAATCTTTACGATCATTTGCTCTATTTTTAGCAAAAGCTAAAGTTATTGCTTGATATGATTCTTCGTTTTTATCATTTTGATCTTGATTATCTGAACTAGATTTATTTGATAACATTTCTAAAATAGAAGATTCTTTAGAAATGTTATCATTTTCTTTATTTTCTTTATATTCATTATATTCATTATCTTCTTTATCTTCTTTATCTTCTTCTTTATTTTTTAAAATTACATATTTATTTAAATCATTACTCCAAATAAAATTAATAATTTTTGTATCAAAGTTATCAAATGTCTCTTTAGCTTCTTTTGCAGTAGAAGTTCCTAATCCTTTATAATATTTAATAACATAATTTTTAGAACTGTCACCAATTTTATCACACCATTTATTGTAATCAGATAAAGTGTAAAAAATTTCTGGATTTATTTTTTTATTGTCTGATTTTTTATATGCTTTTATAATTGGTGTTGAAATTGATTGTACAAATCCTTCTATCTTTAATAAACTTGGCCAAAAGTAATGAATGAAGTTAATTAATAAACCCTTAATATGAGCTCCATCTACATCTGAATCTGTTAAAAGAATTATACCACCATATCTCAACTTTTTAGTATCAGTATAATGAGTATTCTGTTTTAATCCTAAAATTTGTTTAATATTTTTAATTTCTTCATTACTTAAAAGTTGTTTAGGTGTTGCTTCTCTTACATTTAATAATTTACCCTTCAGTGGAAACACACCATACTTGTCTCTACCAATAATTTCTAATCCACTAATCGCAAATGACTTGGCTGAATCTCCTTCTGTCAAAATCAATCTGCATTCAGTTGATCGTTTAGAACCAGCTAATCTTGCATCATCTAATTTTGGTAGATTTTTAAGACTAGTATTTTTCTTACCATCGCTCTTTTCAAGTTCAGCTAATTGTTTTACTTGAGCTACTTGAACTAGCTCATCTACTAAACCTGTTTTACAAATCTTTTGAATGAACTTGTCATCTAATTCGCATTTAATATTAAATAATGACGATTTAGTAGTCAAATTTTCTTTAGTCTGTGAACTAAAAGAAGGATCTTCTACTACTGCATTAATAAATACTGTAAGATTATCTTTAATTTGAGAAGGCTTAATCTTTAAATTCTTATGTTTTTCATTAATGTGTGTAGTTACTTTGTCAATAATTTGATTTACAATATAATTTAAATGAGTTCCACCTTCAAATGTACTAATTTTATTCACAAAAGTCATATGTTGATAGCCTGAATTTGTATCAAATACTACACCGATTGACCAGCGCTCATTAAAGTCTTGATAAATTAAATTTATATTTTCATCAGCATAATACATTTTAATATAATCTTCAAAAGATTTAATTTCTAAAAGTTTATCATTGTAATATACTTTAACTGAAGAAGTTGTTGTACCAGCAACATCGTAGACTCTTCTTTTGAATAGAGATAACATATCTTTAGTTAATTCTTTTAATCCAAATCTTTTATAATCAGGTAAAAATGTTACTTTAACATAAGATTCTGTATTTTTAGGAACATCTGTAATTATAGGTTCTTCTTTTTCATACATATTTTTTTTAAATCTCTGAAAATACTTTTTATTACGTTTTGAATCAACTAATTCAATATCAAAACGCTCTGAATAAATATTGGCTAACTTTCCACCAAATCCATTTTTACCCCCGACTGTCTTTCCTTTTTGATCATAATTTCCAGAAGTAAGAAGGTTGCCAAAAATCATTTCTGGAACATAAATTTGTTCATCTTTATGAAGTTCAATCGGGATAGAAGATCCATTATTATAAACTGAAATCTCACCAGTTTTTTCATTAATATTTACTTTAATAATATTACATTTTTTATCACGAACCGTATTATCAGCAGCATTTACTAAAATTTCATCAAAAATTTTATAAAATCCCATTACTATATTTTTATCATTTCTTGTAATTAAATTTTCATCCTCATTATATGAATAAATATTTTTTGTGTCACTTTGAGTAGATCCAATGTATGAATCTGGTAAATCTAAAATATGTTGATGTAAAGATTTCTTTTTAAATTGTTCTTCGATCGTCAGAGTATCATCTTTTTTTTTGACAGTAGATTTCGACATAATAGTGAATGATTATAATAATTAATTCTTTAAATAATTTTTAATCTAATTTTCAATTTTAATTAATATGTATTTAGGTAATATTTGCTTGTAATATAATATAATATAATATAATATAATATAATATAATATAATATATAAATAATTATGTTAAAAGTATGTCTTTTACAAACTGATAATAGACTTACATTAAATTATTTATTATTAACACAAAAAGTTAATAAAATGTTTTGTGCTAATTTAGGGTATGAATATATGTTTATTGAGATTGATGATAAATATAATTTTTCAAATAAACAATATGCAAAATTATATATAGTTAATGATATTTTACAAAATTATAATTATGATATTTTAATTTTTCTAGATAGTGATGCATGGATTCAAAATGATATTTTATTAAATGATTTAATTAATAATTTAATAAATGATGATAACAAAAATGGTTGTTTTTCAAGAGATCCATATCTTAAAAAAAATACATATATTAATAGTGGATCATTTATTATTAAAAATAATGATTATATTAAACAAATGTATAATCAATTGATTTCTTTATTTGAAAAAGATTTAATTAAAAATAATAATGACGATACAAAAGTTCGTAAAAAAAATATTTGGTGTGATCAATTTTATATTAGCAATTTCGTATTTAATAATAAAGAAAAATTTTATATTTTTGTTCCAGATATTTTAAATACACCTAATGGTAAAATATTAAGACATAATTGGTGGAAAAATAAAAAAATGTATGATGATTTAAATGAATTAATTTTAACTAGAATTAAAAATAATTTTAATTTTAATAAACATATTGATAAAATACCTTTCCCAAATTTAAATCCTAAAGGAAATGAATATAAATAATTATTAATTAAATTAGGTTAAATTTATATTACTTTTCATAAAATATAATTATTTTATTTTTTATATGGAAAATAATTTTTTTGATCAGAATAATAATAATATTAATTTTATAGAAAGTCATATAGGTGGTGATTTAAATGATAATTCTGAAAATTTTAAAAATCAAGAAAAGTTAATAAAAAATTCAAATGATGAGTATTTAAGATCATTAAATTATTTTAATAAATTGGATAAAAATAAAGATACCAGTAGTGAATATGATGATTTAATGTATTATGAAAAACACTTAACTACTCATCGAATAAATAATGCACCAACAGTAGTAGGTGATATAAATTATTCTAATCCGATAATATATCCGAATAGATATGATCCATATTTTGAGTATTTATATAAAAAAAAACTAGGTTCAGTAAACACAATAGTTTCTAAGAAAAAAACGATAGTTAATGTAGATTCGAGTAATAGAAATAAAATAACTACAAATAATATACAAAATTATATAACATTAAATAATAATTCACTAGCATTTACCAATAATAGTAATAGATTCAAGATATATTTAGCAAATGCGAATAAACAATTTATTGTAAATGATAAGATAATAATAAGAGGTTTACAACATTATACAATTAATTACAAATCAATAAATTTATTTTTTACAAATGAAAAAAATTTTGTAATTTTAGATTTAAAACCAAACTTTGATTTTATATTACCATATTATGATATTATTATTTCAATTAGTAATGTTACAAATAATGGTACCAATCAATATAAAAATATACCTTTAAATTTAATTAACCAAACACATATTATTTCATTATTGACTTATAATAATGATATTCGTATGAAATTTGATTTACCTATTAATTTTTATACTAATAATGATTTAGATCAAACTTTAAAATCTGAATGTACAATATCATTTTATAATATCGGAAATTTTCCAATTAGCTTAGTAAATGCAAATTATCCATTAGATCAGTATAATTTAACTGGTTATCAAATTATTACTAATGTTACAAATAATTATATTGAAATTGGTTTGAGTAATACTATTTCTATTAATCAAAATATACCATTACAGGGAACATGGGAAAATGATGTTTTTTACACTGGTGGTCAAAATATGCAGATTGGTAAAGTTCTTAGTACAAACAATGGTTATTTAACTCCAACCAAATACAGTGTTATATTAGACAAGACAATAAATAATGTTGCATGTTTAAAAATACTTAGTTCAGAAATGGTTAATGTTAAAAATAATATTAATTCACAAGAGATAAATTTAACATCTGCAAATAATAAATTTTACTGGGATAATTTATTAGATTCAACAACTTATTCAATAACATTAGATACTGGATTTTATACAATAGATAAACTTACAAATACGATGGAACAATTGATATCATTGGTACCTAGAAATATTGCTTCAACTACTGAACATTCCTTACAATTATATAATAATATGAAAATAATATTTGATACAAATTCTAATACTTCCAGTTTTAATTCATTTAATGTATATAATTTACCTAAAAGTTTATATTCTGTAAATAGAGAATCTGTTGAAGCTGGAACTAATGATAATATATATATCATTACTATTATTCAAAATAATCATAATTTACAAGTTGGTGATCAAATTTATATTAATAATAGTACTGATTTTTTTTATATAAGTGCTACTGATATTAATAGATCTGAAGGTTATAAAATTTATCAAATTATTAATAATACTTTTTATACAATTAAATTAGATAATATAAATATATTAACTACATATGTTAATGAAAGTAATGGAGGTGGTTATGCTATAACTATTAATACACCCAATTCATTTAGATTAAGATTTGATTTTTCAGATACATTTGGAAATTTAATTGGATTTAATTATACTGGTACTAATATTGCAATTACTCCGTATAGTACATTACAAAATAATTATACAATTACTAATAAACAACCATATACTTATGATATTAATAAAATTTTAGTATATAATAATGATATAACATCTAGTAATACAATTAGTAATTTTAATTTACACGGTTTTAGATATTTACTATTACAATGTGAAAATTTTAATAATTGTACAAATCCAAATAGTGTATCTTATTTTTATAAATTTCAGCTTAACGATAATTATAATAATATTTTAATTAATAATTTTGTAGATGCACCTGTTTATTTAAATCCACCTATTAGATCTATTAGTCAATTGAATTTTAATTTTGTTGATCCGTATGGTAATGATTATAATTTTTATAATTTAGATCATTCTTTCACTCTGGAAATAACTAGTATTGATAATTATCCAGAAAATACTTATATCAATACTTCAACTTCTAGAATTTAATTAACATTTAATTTTATTAAATTTTCTAAATTTATCGTTAAATATAATATCAATATTATTATCAAATTGTATTTCATCTGGTAATTTAAGATTTTTATTATATTCTTTAATTGTTTCTCTATTTTTACAATTATCTTCTTTCATAACACCTAATGTTATATGTGGTTTCCATTCATCATCAAAATAATAACGGCTAATAGCAAATTTTTCATTAATTTTAAATATTAAATCTTTAGATTTATCATCTTTAAATTTATAATTTCCAAATATTTTTAAAAAAATATCATTTTTAAATTTTATATAATTATTTAAATCACTTATTTTATAAAATTGTACATAATATAAACCTAAAAATCCTCTTTCATCTATATCTAAAAAATTACTTTTTAAATAATTATTATAAGAATCTGATATAGATTTACATACATTTTCTTGAAATTTATTAAAATTTTCTCTAAATTTTCTTAAATCGTAATATATTTCTAATAATGATATATGATATTTTTGTTTATCTACAGTAATATTTATTTTTATATAAATTATTCCTGTTTCTTCACCATATACTTTATATTTTGGTATATAAATATTTTTACTTAATATATCTCCTGTTATAATCTTATTTTCAATTAAACAATCATAAATTTCAGAAACATCTAAATGATACTCATTAATAAGTTCAAATAAAAATTCATCAAATATTTCCATATTTTCTTTAAAATTAATATTATTGTATTTTTCTTTATAAAGTCTCATAATAATATTTTTACAAAATTTTTTATAAGTTTTTGTTTTTTCAATAGGTATTAAGTTTATATTCTTTTCATCACTAAAAGATATTTTTTTTTTAGATGAAGATAACGGTGATCTAGAACTAGAAAGTCCGCTATCAGTTTTAGGAGGTACCAGAAGATGCATTAGACTAGAAGAAGCACTAGAACTAGAAGAAGTACTAGAACTAGAAGGTCCGGTATAATGTGGACTAGAACTAGAAGAGCTAGAAGGTTTACTAGAAGATGCACTAGAAGATGCACTAGAACTAAAAGATGTACTAGAACTAGAAGGTCCGCTATGACCTGGACTAGAACTAGAATTAGAACTAAAAGATGGACTAGAACTAGAGCTAGAAGATGCACTAGAACTAGAAGGTCCGCTATGACCTGGACTAGAACTAGAACTAGAATTAGAACTAAAAGATGGACTAGAACTAGAGCTAGAAGATGCACTAGAACTAGAAGGTCCGGTATTATCTGCACTAGAACTAGAAGATGTCATAGAACTAGAAGCATCAGAATTACAATCACTAGAATCTACTTCTATATCTAATTCTTTAGGTTCGTTTTCAATATTATTATCTAAAGCTTCAATCATTTGTAATAAAATTGCTATTTTTTTAATATCAATTAATATTTCTTTTAATTGTTCATATGCATGTAAACATATATCATCTGATATAATTTTATAATATTTAATAATTTCTCTTAATAATAATTGTTGTTCCATATTATCTTTAGCTAAATTAGAAACTAATTCAATTTCTAAAATTTCTATATTTTTAGGTTCTGTATCTGGATTATTTAGTTCTAATTTATTTACCATTGATATATATAATATTTCTTTTATTATTTCTTCAATATTTAGTTCATTTAAATTAAAATCAATTTCTATTAACTTTTTCATTTCTTCAGCTATTTTTTTAATAATTTCATTTTTAAAGATTTCTAATATTTGATAATGAATAGTATTAAAACTAGAATCATCATATTTATCTAAATCTGAATAATTATTATATATTTTTTCTAATTCTTTAAATAAATTATAAATATTGGTTACATTGTTATCTTCTTTTAATTTATCATATATAGATTTTAAATTAAAAAGTAAATCAGTAATTTTTTTAGTTTTATCTTCAATTTTTTTAGTTTCATCATCAATAATTTTATCTTTAAATGGTTTATCTAATGTTTTATAGATATATTTAGTAAAACATTTAATAGATTTATTAATTCTCTCTGTTGTTAATTTTTTATTATTAAATACAACATTTTGAAAGTTTTCACCATTAATCATATTCTCAAGTCTATCTCCGTATTCATCAAATTTTGAATTTAAAAGTTTTTTATCATATTTTTGTGTAATTAATTTAATTTTTTCAAAAATATATTCTTTACAATCAAGATTTTTATTATTTTTATATGTCCATAAACTATTAAATACACTATGTAATCCTTTTAAACCATATAAATTATATTGATCAACTAATCTATTTAATATAGTATTACCATTTGAATCAATTATTCTAAAATTAATTTTATTATTCTCTTTTAATTTTATAATTTTATCAAATGAACTTTCAGTATAACATTTATCTATTATTCGTTTATTATAATATTTTTTTAGTCTTTCTTTGTTTCCTTCAATAATTTTATCCAGAAATTTATTATCATTTAAAATTTCTTTCATATTTTTATCTTTATTTTCATCAATTATATTTTCAATAAATTTTTCATTATCTTTAAACAAAGATTTTAAAATATTATTTATTTCTATATTTTTATATTCTTCAACTGTTTTTTTAATAATCTTTATTATATTATTTATTATTAGAGCTTTTTTATTTTTATTATTATTTTCTATTTTTTTAATAAATTCATCATATATTTCTTTTTCATATTTATTTAATAATTTATCATTAATTTCTTCTTTTAATAAATTTATTACATTGATATCTTTTTCTTTTTGTACAAATATATCATTGATATACTTTTCTACAAGTATATCTAGATTATATAATAAATTTATTAATAAATCTAATGTTTTGTCTGTTTTAATACACATTAAAGTATCTGATGATTTTTCACAATTACCTTCTGGATAAATATTTACTAGTTTTTGATCTATTTTTTTATAACCAAATGCATCATATAAATATTTATTATAACCTTTACAGTATTCATTATTTACAGATAAAGTAAATTTATTTATTTCTTTATCTAAATTATAATTTGTTATATTATAATGAGTAAGAGATATATTTGTTTCATTTGGATTTTTTAAATATTTATATATTATATTATAATCATATTCGTAATAATATGGTATAAATTCAAAATATTTTTCTTTATATTCGTGATAATAGTCATTAAAATTTTTAGGTATATTTTCATAAAAATTTTTAAATTCTATATTATTTGAATAAATATTTTTATGTTTATCTTCATCTTTATCGTCATTTTTTATAAATTCATTTTCTAAATAAAGTAAACTTTGATATTTATTATTTTCGATTATAAATTCATAAATTTTTTTAAAGATAGTCTCTACAATAATTTTATATATCTTATCAATATTATCTTTGTATAAATTTATATTTTCAAAATAATTTATTATTAAGTTTTTACTCTCATTTTTAATATCTGGAATTTCTAGTATTTTTTTTATTTTATCTGTAAAATCACTATTTTTGTTTTCTAATAAATAACTATTAAATAAACATAAATTACTTATAATATTAATAAAATGTTCATATATAATATTTGAAATAGCAAAACTTGAAATAGATAGATTATTTAAATTATTAACTGTTTGTTTAATAATTTCAAGTATAGATACTATATAATATAAATATGAATGTGTTCCACAATTTTCATATATTTTATTAGGTATAAATTCATTTCTAAATGATTGTTCGCTTAAATACATTGAATATGTTTTATATTTTTTTTCATATATTTTTTTAGTAAATTTTTCATATTCTTCTTTTTGTTGTTCCAATGTTCCATATATATTACCATCTAATTTTTTAAAAAAATCTATATCTTCTTTCTTTTTAGTAGAATAATCTTTACTTGGCTCTTTAATTTCAGTTATATATTGAAAATGTGCACCATAATGAGCAATATTAAGTATATTTGTACCAGTACCTAGTGGTAAGAAAATATCTAAATTAATTGTACCAAGATCTGGATCTACTGGATAAATATTAATTTGTAAATCAAAATCTTTCATTACATTTTCTAATGCAACAAAATGTAAATGTAAATTCCAATCACTATTTTCATCATTTATTGGTGTATCATTATGTGAAGCAATTCCTCTAATTTCTTTAACTGTATAATTTTTTCGTCCATTAAAATTATTTCTATTTAAATAATCACGAATTGAAATCCACATACATTGATTTGTATATTCACCTTCTATACCATTATTAGGAATTGTATCTATTTCACGTATTTGATCATTTCCACCACCAGTTAATTTATTAGCATATTTAATCTCTTTATTTTTTTGTTCTTTTTTTACAAGTTCTTTTAATTTGTTAATATTTTCAGATTTATGAATTTCTAATTCTGCATTACAAAGTAATTTATTAAATTCATTAAATTTATTTTTTCTATCTTCAATAAGTTCAATCATTTTTTCATAAGATTCATATATATTTTTTGCTTTTTTTGAAATATCTTCAGCATCTTTAACTTGTATAAATTTATCTAAATAAGATGTTGTAAATGCACTAAATTTATCAGATAATTTATTTTTATCATTATTAAATTTATCAATTGGTAATAAATAATAACTAATTATTTTTTTCATATTGTTTTTCACTATTAAATTTAGTTTATTTTCAATAGATAATATTGTATTATCAATAAATTCATTTCCAGTTATTTTTTTTATTTTTAAAATTTCTATTATATTATTGATTAATTCACGACTAGCTTTATTTATTTCATTAACGAATTTTTCTGTAACCTCTTTAGCACGCGTATTAGTAGATGGTACAGCTGTTAAAGCTGTTGAAGCATTATTTAAAACTAAAATTGCAGCATTTGCTGCTGCTGCATAAATAATATTTTCATTTCCACGTATAGTATTTGCTATACGTTTAATATATTTTGTAGTTATACCTACTAGATCTTCTTTATTTATTTGTTTAACTGCATAATTAATATAACTAATTATACCAGCTGCTCTTCCTGGTAAATTATTTCGTTGACCATTTGGAATAGGCTTAACTTGACTTTGATTATATACAGAAGTAATAATATTATCATAATAATTATCAATTTTATAATATCCATTACCTATCCGACCAACAATACTAATATTACTTATAAAATTATTAATATTTATTAAAGGATTAAATAATCTAAATCTAACAGGCATATGAACATATTGTATATTTATATTAGTAATTATCATAATTAAATCTTTCATAATCTTATTTATATTATTATTATTATTAATTTCTAAAGTAAGTATAGCTGCAGCAATTGCTGCATTTATAGCTGCGGCTGCAACAGAAGGAGCTGCATTATTTATTACATCATCAATCCGATTTGATATTTTAGTTTGTATAGTTTTAATTGCATTATTATTAGCAACAGCAATTTCTAGATCAGTTGGTAAATTAGGAGGCGGAGTTGTAGGACTAGATAATACTGGAATAACTTGATTATTTTGATTTAAATTAGTAAGTACTTTTTCAGCAGTCATTAATGTAATTTTTGAAAGATTAGATGATATTAAATCTAGAGGTTGTTGAATGGCAATTGCATCTTTTTTTCCTTTTGTAAAAACAGTAAGAGGAAATATTATATCATTATCAATATTTGTAGCTGCATCTTGAGTTTTTTTATGTTCACTTATCCATTCTGTTTGAGTTACTTCTGGATAAATAGGGTTATTAAAAATAAATGGTGGTACAGGTGGTACTGCAGGATTTACAATCGGAGGATTACCAGGATTATATTTAAAATCAATCATGGCTTTTATAGGTTCTTCACTTTTATTAGAAATTGTTGGAATATTAATATTTGTGATTATTTTTGTAACACTATTATTATAAGTAATTATTTGCTTTAGATTAGGATTATTTATAGTTTTTGCATTAGCACTAATTGCATTTGCAGCATTTCTAATAGGAGCTAGTATAGGATTATTATTTGTATTTTCATCTGGATCGATAGGAATTTCATAATTATCATAATAAATATCTGAAATGGGTAATGATTTATCAATATAATTATTTTTCAATATATCTTTCAAATTATTTTTTAAATTTTCAGCTGATTTATTATATTCATTATTTTTGTTACTAATATCTTTTAGAGAATTATCAAATTCAATTTTCTTTTCTTTTATTAGTTCATTTATTTTAGGAGGTATTATATTTGTAATTTTAATATTTTCATATAATTTAATAATATTTTGATTTTCAATAATATTTATAAAATTATCTTTAAAATTATATTTATTATTACTTAATAAGTCATTAAATAATTCAAAATTTATAGATGATATAATAAAGGATATAGTTAATTCTTTTTTAAGTTTACTTGAATTAAATTCATTTCTTCTATTTGGTTTATTTAATTGAATATTAATAAATTGGTGAAAGTTATCTAATTTATTATCATTTGTAGTTTTTTTTAATGGATTTATATTTGGATAATCTGAAACATTTAAAATAATTCCAGCAGGAATTAATATATGTTTTTCATATATATTTGGTTCATTTTTTTTCTTTAATTCAAAATATAAAGCATATTTTTCTATATTTTTTTTTTCATCTTCTGTAGGGTTATTTCCATATGTTATAAATGAAATAGAATCTAATAAATTTTTTACAATATTAGTATTCAAATTAAATTCATAATTATTATCATTAATTTCATTTAAATAATTAAGTCTTAGTGAATTTATTGTATTATCATTATTAATTAACATATAATTATTTATTATTGGATTATAAATATAATTTAAAAAAATAATAAAGTTATCTTTATTTTCATTAGTTATTTCCATTTCATATTTTAAATCTTTTCTTAATTCAGTGTTAGATATATATTTTGCAGAATATTCTGATAAATTAGAATTATTATCAATATCTGATGTATATTTTAATAAATTAGCTAATAATGTAATATTAACAGATTTATTAAACTCATTCATTAGTTTTTCATTAGTTGGATTTTCTTCAGTTAAATCTACTGTTGTTAATGATTTTATAAAATTATTTAATTTTTCAAATAATTTCCATATATAATTTTTATATATCTGTTGTTCTTTTTTTTTTTGTTGTTTTTTTTTTTTATTTAATTTTTTTATTTTTTTTTTTTTTTTTTTTTTTTTTTTTTAATTTTTTTTTTTTTTT
>Ga0136644_10002667_pt1 | contig 13539 bp, 20 predicted proteins | sample C_130820_EF_Meta_FD_94780 | JGI IMG/M metagenome (GOLD analysis project Ga0136644, IMG submission 94780) | Freshwater microbial communities from Lake Croche, Canada to study carbon cycling - C_130820_EF_MetaG (v2) (version 2) | ecosystem: Environmental > Aquatic > Freshwater > Lake | place... | reverse complement strand
TTTTCTTGAATTATTGTCAAATCTTAGTTTCATTATTTGCATAAGTTCCTCTAATTATTTAACATTATTTATGTTGTAACTTTCATTTTTAAATTGCTGTTGTTGAACTGGTTGCTGTTGTTGAACTGGTTGCTGTTGTTGCTAAAAATGTAGCACTCCGGTCGCTTCTTCAACGGCAAGCTGTTGAAGAACGAGCCATGTGTCAATTGGCTTTGAACCTCGTCTGGAAGCCTTATGCCTTTACTTTCCCATAAATTCAGCCACCCTCTAAAGCTTATGCTTTCACTTGTAAACAAGCCTTGACGTTGTGAAAGACTAAGCCCTTTAGTTGGCACCATCATGGGGCGATTATAAGTTGTAGTTGGCAAAGTGGTAGCACGAACTCCTCCACTTTTTAAATCTGCTAGAGTAGAGTCCCAACTACGTTTAGTCTTAAAGTCATATAAGCTTAACTCTATCTCTTCATCGCTCTCTTCTATGCCTTCTTGGTCAAGAGCTTCTTCTACTCCGTCTATAATTTCTTTTCTTTTTTGGTCGTTATACCCATAAAGTTCTACATTGTTGTTTCTTAAAACAATCCAACCCTCTTTCTTCATCACTACAATTCTAGGATCTAAAGACGCTCCAAAGTACACACCTTGAATAAGTACTTCTAGCTCTTCTTTATCGATTTTGGTTTCTTTTCTTATTTTTTCAAATATTTCGTTATTGCTTTTGTACAAAGGCAAATTAGGATTATTTGGATCTTTTTCTTCAAACATTGTCTTTTTAATTGAGCCTAATAAATCCTGAACAGCTGATGCCAGATGCTCAGAATATTCCATTGAGGCCAAACTAGGAATTTTAATTCCTAGCGACTGAGCTAAGTTATAGATGGAATGTAGATGAGAATGAGCTATATGTTCATAAGCAATCATTTCATGGTTTTTATCGCCATTATCACCATCGGCATACTCTATTCTGCCGTCTATTATCCAATATTCACCTGTTATTTCACCCATAATACAATATATATCTCATAACCTTTTAGAAAGTAGAAATGAAAACATTTAAGCAATACTTAGAAGACCGTCAAATGATGATGTTTTCAACAAAACCGGTAGAACTTTATCATGGAACCAATACGGGGCCAAATAATGAAACGCTACAAAGCTTTACTCAAAAAGGTGCTATGCCTAATGTTGCTCAAGGCTATGGACAAGGAGCGGGATTTTATGTTTGGTCTGATAGAAAAAGTGCAGCTTCCCACACAGAAGGAATTTCCAAAGACTCCATAACAACAAGAGCAAAAGTGGGTGGGAACCCAATGATTGTTACTGTGGAAGCTATAGCAGACCCAGAAAAATGGGATTTAGACTATGAGCAAAACAAAAAGCCCATTGTTAATTGGTTGTATGATAATTTTGAAAAAATTCAACCACTAATAGATTCTGATGAGATAAACCTTAGAAGCAAAAGAATGGCGAATGTTCTTGATCCAAAAGACCGACTTGTTTCATCTAAAACCTTAGCCGTAACATTTGGTGGAACTTATGCTGGATTAAGTGCTGATGTTGATTCTAATATAAGGTCCGGTGAAATACTGGCGGCTATAATGAATAGATTACAGCAAAAAGACCCTCACACAGTTCACAAGTTTGAAGAACTATTGTTTGCTAATATGCGTCCAGGGTTTACTTTAAAGTATGTTGGGCACGAACCACTTCAAATAAAGAGAATAGAAGTCTTTAAAGACGCCCAGTGGAAAAGTGAAATGTAGCTCATAAATATGTAAAACAAGGGGAAAAGTGCTAACACCTAATGAAATAAAAAAACTGAGCCTGGGGGGTTACGAATTAGTAGGTGACGATTGGTATAAAAAGGCAGAATTTTTATAGGGAGAGTATTAGATATAAATTATGGAAAGTTTCAAAGATTTTTACAGAACCAAAGAAATTACAGATATAATAGAAGAAAACAGCTTCTATCTAGAATCAGCACTTGGAAGCTTAGATTACCCCTTAACGAGCTTCATGACTAGACTCGCTAGCAACATAAGAGCACAAGCTCAGAGTGGTTTAGCCTACCTATCTCCAATTGTATGGAACTCAATTAAATCAATAATAGATTATGTGGCCTCTAGAGTAACAAGTAAAGACTTTGATTCTATACTAAAACAGATTCCAGACGAAGACAGAGCCAAAGATGAAGATGTAAAAAAAGCCTTTGAAGTATTAAAAAAAGATAATTCTGGGATCTCATTTGAAGAGATGAGAATGTACATGTCAATATTAAACCAAATAATAAAAATTAACGTTTTGGTCAAGAAAGTTGACAGTTCTGCTTATTACAACGCATTAAAATCATTAATAGAAAACCCTGCAAGATTTATGAATCTAAACAGACCCAAAGGAAGCTGGTCTGATAAGCTAAGGCCTGTTGCAAACGCTCTATCCAATTCTAGTCCTATTCAAAAAGCGGCTGATTTAATTGCTAAGTCTGTGTCAGGCAAGCCTGAGGAAGAGGTGGTGGTTCAAGCACTTAAAAAGACTTTAGAAGAAATGAGCGACTTAGAAATAAGATCAATAGTTTGGGCAGATAGAAGGTTTAAAAAAGGAAGAGAAGATGTTAGCAAAACATTGGCTCCTTATGATATCGACCAATCTGACCTATCTGTTGAACTAGAAAGAAGACCAGAGCTTAGAAGCAGGTTTAGACAGGCAAGGCGACAAAAGTCTAAGTTCAGAAAATCAAAGTAAAACATGATAATAAAAGAAAGCCCAGATAATGTAACAGTTGCAGGAGTAAACAAGCATTGGAGCAGCCGCGATGCTGTCTGTTTTTCATTAATAGACGGAATTTGTGTTTATACGCCTCCCGCCAGAAAACCCAGTCCCCTTTAGGGGCTGGGATGAATGGCGGTAATTACAGAGTCTCATCTTTAAAATTGGTGTCTATTGTTGGCATAGACTTCCAAGATCCTAAATGAAACGATTTTCCTCCATTGAACCAATCTGGATTATCTGTGTAGTATCCAAATTTTCCATAAACCGACTTTACTTGGTTGATTGGAGTTATTAGAGGATTGTTGTAAGGTCTATTCAATCCAAACTGCCTTGCTGTAAAGTCTACGGCATATCCGTTAATTACCGGCATGATGTGTGAGTCGCCCTCTCCACTTTTGCCCTTAAATTGTGGGTTCTTTTGTATGAATTCGGCACTAGGAGGTGCTAGGTGCAATGCTTGTGCTTGCATACCATTACTTTCTGCCCATTGAATGAATGCTCTTGTAACGCTTTTGCAATCATGATTTTGGTATTTTTTTCCTATTTCGCTATTCAAGTATTGTTGTACTATGGTATTGATATCAAGATTTTGTTCGCACAAACCAGAAAGAGCAAGCCATTCGGTCACATTGTAAGAAGGTTGCGTTGTTGCTCCTGAAGATTGCACTGCCGCAGCGAGGCATGTGTTGCCTTGGTCTATAGCGTGCTGTAATGCTTGTTGTGCTGATTTTGGATTTCCTTGAGGAAAAATATTCGTATCCCTAACACCAGATAATGGATTTCCTTTAAATTTTGGATTATCGCATCCATATAATTTTTGTGATGCAAATTGAGTAATTTTTTCATTTACTGCTACTCTATCGTAAAGAAACTTATATTTCTTGTGGTTTTTTGGAAACTTTTGTAGAAACTCTTTTTGCCACTGGGGGAAGTTATCCATATGTTGAACCAACACCCACGCAGCATAAGAGGCGGAAGGATAATCTCCATCTTTTTTTTCCCCCATATCGTTGGTTATTGCATCTATATTTTTTTTCACAAAACTCCAGACCTTTTGTTGAAAAGGATGTCTGTCTGTAGGGTTTGAATAATTTTGGTCTGTGTTCATCCACTGATTGAGCGTGTTTCTTAATTGCTCTAGGTTTGATTCTTCTGGTTTTGTTTGCAAAAATTCTTTAAAACTTTTCATACCAATATCTATCCCTGATTCTTGATATATTCTTGGATTGTTTGAGTAGAAGCATCGCCTGTTGAGCAGACGAAGTAACCATCGCTCCAGAAGGTTTTCTCCTTCCAAAAGTGGGTCTTTCTTTTAAAAATCCCCCATAACCGTGTGGAGTATTCTACGCCGTTATAGATCAACGTAGAGTATTCTACGGCATATATTAAGGTGTGCGGAGATCTCTTTGAGAGATCTCAACTTGAAACCTGGTTATTGGCTTGTGAGATAGCTTTAAACTAACTTATTAAGCCCAATAAATAACCAAGAGAGCCAAAAAGGCATACTACCAAAACAAAAAATAAAAGATCGAACTTACTTTTTCTAGCATTATTGTGTTCTGTTTCTTCTTTTAGCTGCTTAAATCCGATCCTTTTCATTCTTTCATATTCTTCAATATCATTCCATATTTCATCTAAAACCTCTCTGGGTTGAGAGCAAATCAGAATGACCAAGGAAAGAAAAAGAAAAAGCAGAAAGTAACCCATGTTATCCCCACAAAAAAGAAGACAACCACCGATTTTAGAACTTTTTTTCAAAAAGTCTAGAGCGCCAATAAACCGCATCTTCCTCTACCCTAGGATTACAGTCCACCCAACTTTTTAAATGACCAAAGAAGAAGTGACAATTAAAGCTCTTGTTTTCACATAAGGCTATAAGGTTGCTAGGCTCTAGTTCTAAACTAGGATCAGCATGAAAAGGAACCTTATGATGAGGAACTACATTTTCTTTGCTGCCGCACACAGCACATGATGGATTGTTCTTCAAAAATTCAACTCTAACCCCTCTCCATTTGCTACTTCGGGGTATTCCAAGAGTCTTCAACAACTCAGTTCTATTGAATAGATAGCTTATTAACTTGTGAAGCATAGATTAATTGTATCTATGATGCATTAAGATATAAAAACAATCTGGCCGTGGGTCTTCCACAAGAAGAACCCACGGCCAGACCTTCTAATTAACAAAACACATAAATTACTAAAGCTAAAGGGCAGGTTTCCGACAAAGGATTTATAGGAAAAGGGCCTTTATCCCACAATAATTGCAAAGTTGATTAAAATGTAATACAAAATGGCTGCGAATGATTATGCAATTATTGTGGGAGAAAAGTCCGATTCGATAAAGTGTCTGGCCTGTTGACCTTTGATGTAACACCTGTTTATCCCCATTGCAGGGCAAGCGATACATCCTTTATCAAATATATTTACGCATCTGGCTGATTATATTTTTAGAATTTTTGAGAGTTTGGAAACTTTTTATGGGCTTTTTGTATCAAAAACTGCCTATTAAACTTGTGAAGCTAATTCAAAATTAGCCTAACGATTTTCATTGTACCCTAGTTGTGGTATAATGGTCTTATCCTTTCATCGGGCATCTAATGCCCCCTAAAAGTGAACCAAAGTAACGGATTTAACACTCAGGTTTAGTGAACCATGCTAATCAATGTATCAAAGTCAACGAGTGAACCACGGCCGACGATTTTGCAGTAAAGAAAAGTGAACCATAGTTCTTGAATGAACCACGATAGTTACTTTCAACATCGACCAGCAATGAATCCTTTATGAAGACATTACCTATCGCTGTGTGAGATTGTTAACTGTCTATGTACGAAAATGTTAACTATTTCTGAGTGAAGATGTTGCCTACATTGCCTATCGCAATTGGAGTGAAACAAAAAATCAGAAAAACAATTGGTGAAACTAGACCGTTGATTTAGCAACTACTACTATTGAACCAACACCAACGATTTATCAATCTCCTCGAATGAACCTATTTGCTTTACAAAAAGAGCAGACAATAGATTGAACCAAAACCCCTAATTCTACTAAATCTAGAGTAAACCTTAATGGCACATATACCCATTTGTGAAGTTGTTCGTCATGAAGATCACTGGTTTAATGTTCAAGACGAAAATGGCGAGACATTAAGTGACTTGGTCGTTGACGATTTAGACCACTTAACTTCTATAGACTTTTACTATCTGGATTTGGATGATCCAAAAAAAGTTATATGGTATAGTAATAGTGTGAGCTATCCTGATGTAGAGTCATATAGGGATCTTGAGAAGATTGGCAAAGATGCTAGCCCACTTGTTTACTTTTTCCATGAACCTAGCAAGAAGTTTAAATCATGGGATGCTGCTTATTGCGATATGGCTGATCATATAGCATTTAGCCATTTTGTGCACGTAGAAGAAAACATTCATAGACTAATAGGAATATGCGGCTTTAGGCTGATTTGTGATGCACCATTTACAGAGATGGTAAGACGATACGTTGATTATTATCGTGATGACGATAATAACTTTGGAAAGATAATCCAAAAACCAATAATTAATCTTTCCCAATTTTAACAATTTGGGAACAACGCTTCTTCGCTTGGACAACCTTGGTCAAGGGGGTGAGAAAAGTGGAGTATCTCTATCTAAGAACTTGAAAAACAAAGACTTGTGCGACGGGCTTGTGGATTAATTGTACCGTAGGAACAAAATAATTGTACCCAACCAACAATTTTGAATTGGTAGAATGAACTTGGGAACAAAATAATTGTACCCAACCAACAATTTTGAATTGGTAGAATGAACTTGGGAACAAAATAATTGTACCCAACCAACAATTTTGAATTAGTAGAATGAACTTGGGAACAAAATAATTGTACCCAACCAACAATTTTGAATTAGTAGAATGAACTTGGGAACAAAATAATTGTACCCTTATGCGTATTTGCCGCTGGGAAGTATTCTGGTCGTGTCGGTGTCGAGATGGGTGGTGCTTACTTCAATAATGGTGCTGTCCGATACGGCAGTCAGTTTATGTAGGGTTTGGGCAGGTAGGTGGACAACAGTGTTCGGTTCCAAGGCTCTAAAGGCTATCTGGTCGTTTTCCCTGTATTCAAGAAGTAGCAAACCAGACAACACAAACCAAGTTTCTGTTTTTTCAGTGTGGTAATGTAAACTAGAATGGTGATGCTTTTTGAATTCTAGTATTTTACCGCAATATAGATTTGAATTGTGAATGACTATTTCTTTTCCCCAAGTTTTTTCGATAACTTCGGGCTGATGGAATGATGGTTTCATTTTGAATTTTGAAGTTGGTTTTTTTATTGTACCCTAAGAGAGCGTCACGATCCACAGGAGGATTTATGAAAAGTTTGATTTTGGTTTTAGCGTTTGTTGCCTTGGGTATTGGTGTAGCCGGTGCTGCAAACAAGGTCTATAAGTATCGCTGCCCTAAGTGCAAGTTGATTCAGGAATATGAGATTCCCGGCACAAAAAAGTGTCCAAATGACGGTCGTATCATGATTCGGGTTAACTAGGCCGGATTTTGTGGTATACTAGGTTTGAGCCTTGTGCATAGATTTTTCAGGGTGCTTGAGCGAACCATTTGTGATGAAAAATGAACCTTGAAACTCGATTTTACATTGAAGTGAAGTGAATCACCGCTGACGATTTTACAGGATTTCTCAGTGAACCATAATATAGGATTTTATCATTCCTCATAAGTGAACCTTGGGACGTGATTTTTCAAAATGAAGAAGTGAACCATCGAACTTGATTTTTTCATGCAGTGGCAGTGAACCAAAAATTTCGATTTATCATTTATTGGGAGTGAACCAAGCAGAAGGATTTCGCAATATCAGCCGGAGTGAACCATAGATCATTATTTCAACACGCTTGTTGAGTGAACCAGTTCTTGGGATTCTAACATCGTCATAGAGTGAACCTGAGTGAACCAATCATTTTAGCACACAAAAAGAGCGAACCATGGAGGGGAAAATGGAGTTTTCTCACTTGTATAAGATCAAGATGACTGAAGGCGAGGCTAAAGAAATTATAGCCAAAAGCATCTCAGACAAGGGCGAATACTTTGTGTATCCCCATGATGTGTCATTTGTTCCTCTAACAAATGGCAAGATCGAAGTGGTCATAAGAGAAGCCCACAAGAAATGAACCAATCAAAGTCAACCATGATTCAAAATAAGTATTGCGAACTAAGCAAGAAGATTGTTGAACTTTTGGAAAGTTTCAACATGAAGGTTTATGACGATGAATATGTTAATGAACTAATCGAAAAGACAATAGAACGTAACGAGAAAGAATGTTCTCACTGAGAGGCAGCAATGAAATTAGATAACTGTCCCCATGAGTTTCCTTGCTTAATGACAGGAAAAAAGGGAACGTTCTGGTATGGTAGAGTTTTCATAATAGCCTTAAATGAGGTTGATAGGGATGAGGACTTTGTAAACGCTATATGCGTTAGGTCAAATAGAGAAAATGAACTTGGTGAGAATTATGGGTTTCACTCAAATGATATGAGAAAGTTTGAGCCTTATCGGGGTCAAATAATAATTCATTCAGAGCAGTTGAATCCAAATCTAAATTAGATTTAAGCCCAAAATCTTTGTACCCTATAGGGGCAACACGGGAGACAAACCAATGGCTAAGAATAAGAAGAAGCCTCAGTTGACTGATAATGAAATCAACGAGGCTATTGCTCAAGGCATCAACGATGCCATCACTGTAACGCAAGCCGAAAAAGATGAATTTCGGCGTGATATAGACACTATCACCTATAAGTTCAGTCTGGAGTTTCCGTTCTGGGGAGTTATCTCAGAGCGATGCAGTTTCAGTCTAACAAAGGTGCTTGTTCCTACTGCTGGTATTACTAAGACCGGACATATCATCTTCAATGTAAACTTTGTGAAGATGCTCAAGGAGAAGTATAGCAAGGCTTACAACAAGAAACTCTTGTTCCTTGTTGCTCACGAAATTGCTCACTTTGCATTTGAACATGCGGAGCGAGAAGGATCTAGGGATCCAAAGATATTCAATGTAGCCGCAGACTTTGCAATCAATCTTTTGCTGCACTATCAGTTTGAAGGTAGTAGCGACTATTTCATCGAAGGCGGTTGCCTTGATGAAAAGTATAGGGATATGAGTGCAGAGGAAATCTATGAACTAATCAAGGACGATCCCAAGTATCAAGATCAAAGTGGGATCGGTCAGGATATTCGTGGAGATATTACAGAGGAAGATGTTGCTAAAGATGGTGGTCTTGTAAGAGAGCGACGAGTTCCTCTTCCCGATATGACGGGCAAGACCAAGGAGCAAATCCGTAAGGAAGTTGGTGAGTGGATTGCAAAGGCAGCACAGGAGGGCTTTGCTGTAGCAAAACAGCAAGGCAAGATGCCTAGCGACTTTGCAAGAGCCATTAGCAAACTGCTGCGTCCTCAAGTTGATTGGTTGACCGCATTAAAGCAGAAGTTACGTTTCGGATGCTCTCGCACAGAAAAGCGAGATGTAACTTGGAGTTATCCTAACCGTCGATTTGTTGGAATGGATATGTACCTTCCCGGTAATGTTGGGCCGGAAAGTCCAAAGATTGTGTATGCTGTTGATACCTCTGGTAGCATGAGCGAAAGCGATCTTACACAGGCTATTAGTGAACTGGAAGATATTCGCAAGAGATTCCGTGCAAAGATTTACTTCATGGATTGTGATGCACAAGTTCATGGTAGTCGGTGGATTCAACCGCATGAGGCTTTGCCTAAACTTGCTGGTGGTGGTGGCACAAACTTTATTCCTGTGTTCGATCATCTAATCAAGGAAAGAATCCGTCCTGACTATTGTGTATTCTTTACAGATGGTTATGGATCGTTCCCAGATAGCAAGCCTCCGTTTGATACATTATGGGTTATGACTAGCGATGTAAAGCCGCCGTTTGGTGAGGTTGTTAGAGTGAATGTACCTTACGAGGGCTAATTCTATGACAATAGCATGGACTGCTTTGGCTATAGGTTTATGTCTCTTTATTGGACTATACGTTGCTAAGATGATAGGAGAATACTAATGCTTAAAGATAACTTAGAGCATCTGAAAAGGGCTGCTGCCATGAACTTTGAAATTCATGGAGAATTAATGCCCATATTCATTACTGAGTTTGATGGTAAACCCACTATGATGCCACTTTATTGGAGTGGCCCCGAAGATAAGAACGCTTTCTCAGAACAACTCCATTATTGGATTAGTTCTGGTGCTATCACAGAATATGTGATGGTAACAGAAAGTTGGGTTCTTAAACAAAAAGATAGCGATCCATCCTCATACAGAGATTGGATTGCAACTCATGGTTCTCTTGAGAACCACCCCGATAGAGGGGAAATGATTATGATACAGTATTCTTCTCCAAGTGAAGAAATAATGTATTGTGCAGAGATTACCAGAGATGGTGATAATGCTACATTAGGTGAATGGGTCACTGATAGTCGTAATGCTAGAAATGTTAATCCAGCAAATATGTCTGGCCGTTTTGCTGGAATGTTTGCTAAAAGTGCCGCAGGTTTAAATTAGAATTACCCTAAAATCATTGTACCCTAACAGGGCAAAGGAGGACTGATTATGGCTAAGGCCGCTAAGAAGAAGATTACCAAGGCTAATATGGCTGATACCTTGCGATCTCTCTATGAGAGTTGCTTTGTAAAGACCAAAGACACTGTTACTGGTGTAAAGCGTTTGAATGAGGACGATGAGCGTCTTATGCTCAAAGACCCCCAGTGGGCCTATCTGTATAGCAAGTATGTTATGCAGGCTCCTTGGAGCGATGAAGATGAGAAGGTCTTTTTCGGTCATCCTAAGTGGGCCTATTTGTATAGTGTTTTCGTCCATCCCAGCGAAGGCATCAAGCGTCATATGATGGCTGCTGCTATCAAAGATGCCGATGATGAATGGGCAAAGAAGTATTTCGACAAGGATACGGGAGTTGATGCTATCCGTACTGAGTTGAAAGAGGAAAAGTAATTAGGAGATTCTTGTGGACTTTATCAGAATAAGCCAATCACAAGATCCCCTTGGTAGAGGTTCCCAGCAAAATCTTTCAACAAATTATGAAGAGCCAATCTTTGAGTTTCGCAAACAAGGCGATTTTCATTGTGTGCTAGTCATAAAAGACAGATTCAATTCAAATACTATTTGCGAAATCTTTTTCATGGAAAGAGATATTCACGATTTTATAATGAAAGCAGAAATGGTTTCTCGTTTTGATAGTTAGCAAAATAATTGTACCCTATAGGCTTGTGGGGGTTTGATTCGCCACAGTCGCAGACAACTACGAAGTGTAACCATAGGAAGATCACCTATCTACACGCCAACAATAGTTATGTTCTTTGTCGGAACACGATGCAATCGCTAAGATTGAAGATCGGGATAGAACAATTATTCCCCGGTGTTGTTGGAAAAACGTGGTGACTGTGGCGTATCAAACCCCCGCATTTTACAAATTTGAAATTTAGGGTAAAATTATTGTACCCTAACAGGTTGTTCTCACGGTTCCTAATTCTCACGGTTCTAAACTAGGAGTTATCTAATGGCTGATAAGTTGCTTTCTACTGGTAACGTCATTACTGGTTCGCTTGTTGAAAAGGTTCGTCGTTGCCGTTCGGTTCGTACTAATAAGGGACAAGGCATCCCTATGTTCATCTATGGTTCGCCGGGAGTCGGCAAGAGTGAACAGGTTCAACAGGCTTGTGATTTCGATAAAGGTGATCTTTTTATCGACCTTCGATTGAATACTCTCGATAGCGTCGATCTTCGCGGTATGCCTGTTGTTCAGCGTGATAAGGATGGCAAGGCTACTCGTACAGAATGGGTACGTCCAGAGTTCATTCCTTGGGAGGGAAGGGGTATTCTGTTTCTTGATGAAATGAATACTGCTCCCCCAAGTGTGCAGAATCCTGCTCTCCAGTTAGTGCTGGATCGTCGTATCGGCAACCATCATCTTGGTGATGATTGGTATATCGTTGCCGCTGGTAATAAGGCCGATGATAGGGCTCATGTTCATCCACTGAGTTCTGCTCTGCGTCAGCGGTTTGCTATCTATCACTATGAGCCGGATAAGGATACTTGGGTGAACTGGGCCGTAAAGAGCGGTGTTCATCCCAATGTCATCGGCTTTATCAGTTTCAAGCCAGATTGCTTGATCCAGGCTCCTATTGATGATGAAGGGGCTAATCCGAGTCCTCGTTCGTGGTATTACGTTTCGCAACGTCTGCATCACGATCAGGGTGAAGTTGATGATATTCGTGCATGTGTTGGTCATGCTGCTAACGAGTTCATGGCATACCAGACGGTGTGTTCAAAGATTCCTAGCATCAGCGATATTATCAGTGGCAAGGTGAACTTCAAAGAGGACACCAAGAATGTCACGATGAGTTATGCGGTTAGTTCCGCACTTGGTATCCATCTTCTTCGTGCTAAGAAAGATGCCAAGCAGTTCGCCAGCGATGTGAATAACTGCTTCAAGAACGCTGTGAATAACATGGCCGGTGAACCCGGTATGGTGTTCATGCGATATTGCCTGCTGCAAGGCGACGATAAGTTGAAGAACCTTATCTGCGGCTGCGACGAGGGCAAGAAGTGGTTCGATAAGCATGGCGATCATCTCCAGAAGGCAATCAGTATGTAATAAACCTACCAAAACTGGAGATAGCCTATATGTGGGACAACGAAAGTCTCTTAAGGCATATTAAAAGCATGGAGGTTTTTATAGATCCTGAATGTGTTTATTGCGGAGATGTTGAGTGCTTCAATCCCGATTGCAAATATAAAGAAATAAGAAACTTTGCAAAAACGGCATTGCAACACTCAGACAATCAGCAATGTCTCATCAGTGCCTTAGAGAAGATAATGACTTTTACTGATTTCTTAATCAAAGAATAACCCGTGAGAACCCGCTAGGCTTGGTAGTAATACTGAGCCTAGCGGGGGTTTTTATAAGGAAAAACATATGCTTGCAAACACTATTAAACAACACTCTACCAATCTCTTCTTTCAAGAAGGTAACAGCGATAAGGTATATCATGCCGCTGTTCACAAAGTTCCTAATGGATATAACGTATTCTTTTCATATGGCCGTCGCGGCGGAAATATGACAGAAGGATACAAAAGCGAAGTGCCTTACCCCCGTATCGAAGATGCTATCAAAGTCTATGAGAAACTCATTGATAGCAAAGTGAAAAAGGGCTATCAACACTCGTAAGGAGAAAATATGGGATACCTCACCACCTTTACAGTCTATAACGATGGCATTGATCTTGTTAAGAAAAATGCCCAAGACTTCGCAGATAAGATACACAACGCAGCAACTTCTTACGAACCTTGTGAAATACCTCTAGGCAGTTTTGCTAATCTCATTAGAGTGCAAAAGTGCCGCCATGCCGACGATCATACTCTTTATGTGCATATGGGTAATACAGTATTTGAAATGAACCCAAATAGTGCAGAAACTCAAAAGATGATGAAGAATAACCCAAAGTTCTTTGAAAAAGCACTAGACTATCTCAACAACCAAGTCAAAGAACTTAATGAAATGCTCAAGAATAGCAAAGTAGAGTTCTATGATGAGGACGATGACCCAAAAGGATTCTGGAGTAAATAATAATGACTAATAAAATTGATATTAGCTCGCTGGCTATGAGTAATGTCTACACAAAGAATAAGATTGAACAAATGCACAAGCGTTGTGAAGAACTGTATAAAGGAATTAAAGTTGACCTTATAAT
>Ga0136644_10002666_pt1 | contig 13543 bp, 11 predicted proteins | sample C_130820_EF_Meta_FD_94780 | JGI IMG/M metagenome (GOLD analysis project Ga0136644, IMG submission 94780) | Freshwater microbial communities from Lake Croche, Canada to study carbon cycling - C_130820_EF_MetaG (v2) (version 2) | ecosystem: Environmental > Aquatic > Freshwater > Lake | place... | reverse complement strand
TTGTTCAACAATTTTGATGTTGAATAATTCAAATTAAAATTGATAAAGAATATAAAAAATATAAAGATATAAATATAATATATACGAATGACAACAATCAAAAAAACCACGGCAGAAAAAGATATAAAAGAAAGAAGTAAAATGGAAAAAGGAGCACACACACCACAATCTGATTTTGACAACTTGACAAGAGTTTACTATGCCCAAGATCCTTTTACAAAAGATATCAAAAAAAATTTTGAGTTGGAAGCTAAATTTGGCACAAAGGGGGTCAAATATTTAACAAAAATAGACTATGATAATGTTATCCGAAAATTAAAATCGTTTGGTTTTACTTCAGCGAACGAACAAGGCGCATATATGTTACGCATTCACAATGAATTTTTGGATTCAAAAAGTGGACGTTTTAAGGAATCCAGTATTAGAACCGAATTGAATGGATTATCTACAATTCAGGAATATTGTAGAACGAATGACGTAAAAAAAATTATTTCCGATTCTCAGTTTTCTAGGTCTATTAATTTTGTAAAGAAAGATGCTGTTTATATAAAAGATGAAAAGGTGCGAGATGTAAATTTTGATGATTTTAATTTTCGTATTTCATTAAAAATAGAAGCGAATTTGGGTATTACAGATAGAACGACAAGAAGTATAATAGAAAATTGGGAAAAAACAAAGAAGACGTTGTTCCGCTATATCAATCGCGTTACTTTTGTTCACGATGATTATCCGATAAATGTCGACGTTAGTATAGTAAAAAATTCAAGGAGAGAAGGGCGTGAATTTGTGAAAGTCTACAGGGTAGACGAGTCTGGAGTATTTACAAACCCGGAATCGTATGAAATAGAATTAGAAATCGATAATTCTAAAATAGGTCCTGGGACAAATTTCAATTCCCCCGAAAAGATTACACAATGCATGCGTAAAGTAATAAAATTTGTTCTCATGGGTCTACAAGGAACAAATTATCCAATTTCATATGGTGAACAAAGAATGATTATTCAATCATACATGAAAATGCTACATAAAGAAGAATTTGATCCGACGGATCCAAAAAAGGGTAGAATTTATAATAATGATTTCATAGGGCCTTCATCGTATACTTTGCAAATACAAAATATCGTTCCTATTGATGAAAATATGAATGTACCGAATATTCGTAAAGATTTTCTAGTTACAGATAAGGCAGATGGTGATAGACATTTAATGTATATTTCCGGTCAAGGAAAAATATATTTAATTAATACCAACATGAATGTTATATTTACTGGAGCAATTACAGAAGAAAAAGCAACATTCAATACATTGATTGATGGCGAATTGATTCCGCACAATAAATTTGGAGAATTTATTAATTTATATGCAGCATTTGATATTTATTATATGCAAAACAATGATATTCGCGCATATACTTTTGTTCCTGCAACATCAGCGGAGGAAAATAAAGCAAAATCGCGATATCTGTTATTAAAGAATGTAATGCGAGTATTGCAGCCTTCTTCAGTAGTAAAGGGTGAAATAAGTCCTATGCGTTTTGAATATAAAAGTTTTTATCCTAGAAATCCAAGTGATACAATATTTTCAGGTTGTAATTATATTTTAACTCGTGAAAAAGAAGGTGCTTATGAATATAATACAGATGGTCTAATATTTACTCCTGCATTTCTTGGCGTTGGTTCAGATACGATAGGAAAAGCGGGAAAATTAAAAAAAGTTACCTGGGAATATTCGTTTAAATGGAAACCCGCAAAATACAATACTATAGATTTCTTGGTTACTACGCAAAAAGCAGTTAATGAAGAAGATGTTGTAACGCCAATATTTGAGGACGGCATGGATACGTATAATATTTCTCAAATGAAGTATTATAAAACAATTATATTGCGTTGCGGATTCAATCAAAAAGATCATGGATACATAAATCCCTGCCAAGATGTTTTAGATGATAAATTACCAGAATTCAACAATGTAGAAAATGAAAATGTTTACGAACCCAAACGTTTTTACCCAACTGAGCCATATGATGAAAATGCTGGTATATGTAATATTATGTTGAGGAAAGATGACTCTGATACAAACCAGATGTTTACAGAAGAAAATCAAGTATTTGAAGACAACACGATTGTAGAGTTTAGTTATAATCCAGATGCAGAACCTGGATGGAGATGGGTTCCATTGCGCGTCCGTTATGATAAAACATCAGAGTTGAGACAGGGCGGTAAAAATTATGGTAATGCATATAATGTAGCAAATAGTAATTGGAAATCAATTCATAATCCAATTACAGAGGATATGATAAGTACTGGTGCAAAAATTCCAGATACAATTGGAGATGAAAGTGTTTATTACAATAAAACGACAGCTTCAACAAAAACGCGCTCTTTGCGTGATTTTCACAATTTATTTGTTAAAAAATTGCTCATTACAAGTGTTGCCAAACGCGGAGATACTTTAATTGATTATGCGTGTGGAAAAGGCGGTGATTTTCCTAAATGGATAAAGGCAAAACTATCATTTGTTTTTGGTATAGACGTGCACGCTGATAATCTGGAAAATAAAATTAATGGTGCCTGTGCAAGATTTTTGGATTTTCGAAAAACATTTCAGTACGTCCCTTATGCACTATTTGTGAATGGAGATAGTAGTGCAAATATAAGAAATGGAACTGCGATGTTAAATGATAAAGCAGTAGAAATAACAAAAGCTGTATTTGGCGAGAATACAAAAGACGCAGAAAAATTAGGAAGAGCTGTTGCAAGACAGCATGGTAAAGGTAGTGAAGGTTTTAATATATCTTCATGCCAGTTCGCTATCCATTACTTTTGTGAAAATCAAACAACATTTCAGAATTTTTTGAGAAATGTTTCTGAATGTACAAAAGTTGGTGGTTATTTCATTGGAACGAGTTATGATGGTAAATTAATATTTAATTTATTAAGAGATAAATCAGTTGGAGATAGTATAGAAATTGTAGAAGACGGGGTCAAGATTTGGGAAATTAAGAAACAATACACATCAACCGAATTTGAAGACGATATTACGTGTCTAGGATATAAGATCGATGTATTTCAAGAATCTATTAACAAATCATTTTCAGAATTTCTTGTGAACTACGATTATTTAAATCGTGCAATGGAAAATTATGGGTTTAAATTAATAACAAGAGACGAAGCAATCGCAATTGGAGTGCCAGAAGGAAGCGGTTTGTTTAGTGAATTATTTATGACTATGCAAGAAGAAGTGAAACGCATGAAAATTAAAGAAAAAGATTATGGTAAAGCATTACAAATGAATGCATACGAAAAGAAAATTTCATTCTTGAATAGATATTTTATTTATAAAAAAATAAGAAATGTGAACGCTGCAAAGGTGGAATTAGAATCTGTTCAAGATACCGAACCAAATGTAATTAATACTCTTGTACAAAGTAAAAAAGCCGTGAAAGAGACCAAAAAAATGGTGAAAGCCGCTGCGCCAAAAATGCGAAAATTAGATAGAAAATTAACACTTGAAGAAGCTAGTTCAGAAACAAAAAAAGAGGTGAATAAAACTGCGAAAAAGGGAAAACCCGTATTATTGATTGAAGAAGATGAAGATGATTAATGGGTTTGGAAAAGACTTAAAAAATTATTGATTATATATAATAGTTCATGAGTTATTATATATTACCAAAAATTCAAAATGATATTACTATTGAAATTTGTACACAAGAAGAAGAAGTTAAAGCCTGTGTATCACATAGTCTCTTTAATTATTACAATAATTTACTAAATGTTATTATAAAATTAATTTCTAATGAAGAAAATTTGCTGTATGATTCCATTGAAAAATTATCGCAAATTGTAAATCCGTATGAATATATATTTACAAAGGTGAGTGGTTCGAGATTTTCAGTTAGTAAGATAAAACCATCATCAAATATATTTTATGATTTTTTAGAAATAGTGCAAATATTAAATTTATTTGATAATTATTTTGAAAATAATATTTCTACGTTAAGTTTTGGTAAAAATCATTCCTCTATTGTTGAATGTATGAATATGATTAGAGAAGACAACAATGATGTAAATGTTGGGTTTAATGATATAAATGAATATGCTATAGAAAAATCAGATGCATTAAATGATATACATTTTTTATTTTATGAATGTAATCAAGATAAAAATACAACACTTGATTGTATTAAATTTTTGATAAAACTTCTAAAAAAACAAACACATGATGGGATTTGTATTATTAAAATTAATAATCTTTTTTATAAACCAATTATTGATATTATATATATATTGAGTAGTTTGTATGAAAAAATATATATAATTAAACCAAATACGTCAAATGTAACTAGTTTAGAGAAATATATAGTGTGTAAATTTTTTATATGTGATTATTCAAAAATAAATTTGTACTTGGAAAAACTATCGGCTTTTTTAGAAAATACAAATATGGATACAAATATAGATAAAAATATGGATACAAATATGCATACAAATAATAACAATAACAATATTTCTTATTTGGTAAAAGATAAGATTCCATATTATTTTATGAATAAAATAGAAGAAGCAAATATAATTGTTGGGCAACAACAACTCGAATCATTAGATCAAATTGTAAGCATTCTTAAAAATAAAAATAAAGAAGATAAAATAGAGACATTGAGAAAAAATAATTTACAAAAATGTATTCATTGGTGCGAAAAATATAAGATTCCATATAATAAATTTTCTGAAAAAATGAATATTTTTTTACCCTTTTTTAAGAATGATTCATTAGAGGATGTTGGCGAACTGAATAATAAAGATGATGATTTAACAGAGACTAATTTTGCAGTCGAAATCATTTCAGAAGAAAATGATTATACATGCGATGATACATGCGATGATACATGCGATAATATTAGTAATGCTGTCAATAATGAGGATGATAGTGATTTTATTTTTATTTAACCAGATTACATATCAGCATAAGAACTTTGAAAATGGTTGGTAGGAAAAGGTGATTGTTTGTTTCCTTGATTAACTCTTGTTGTAGGAGTATATACAACAGAACTATTAGTTGTAAGACTTGAGCACGTGCGCGGGTTTTGAAATCTTGGTCTAAAATTCGTGAAATAATCTTGTGTGCAATAAGGTGCTTTATTTTTATACAAAAATGGTATAGCTGGAACGCCCCCACTAGTAACAGCTTGATCAATACCGAGTTCTGTGCCAATTTTTTGTTCGCGATTATATCCTGCTAAATTCTTTTCAATTGTTGTAACATTCAATTTCAATATTCTTGTGCTGCTAGAAACCGCGCCCTGTTGTGCGAATTGTGGATTATTTGGTTTATATACTACTAACTTGCAGCCCACCGGATTATTTGGTCCCTCAAAAGGCACACCAACATATGGGTTATTCGTAAATTGCACAAATACATCTAACGCGGCAGTTCTTGTTCCATTCGGCAAAGACTCTAAAAACGTTACAAAACCCTTTAACGTTGTAATCTTGGACTGATAAAATGATGCAATTTGAGCATTAGATAAGATCTTTTCGTTTTGCATAATTTGAATCATTGCCGCAATTAGATTTATTTCAGATGCTTGATACAATTCAGCGTTAGGTTGGCAATTAGCTACATATGTATTTAATGTAGCAAGCGCACTACCTGGTTTTGCATATTTAACTGCCTTTTCAGTAACAACTGGATTATTAGGATATTTTTCCATCAAAGCCGCATTATTTGATTTAACAAAATTGAATGCACGCTGCTGATATGTTTGGCATCTATTTTGCATGTATTGTGTGTGAGTAGTATAATAATTTTGTTTTAATTTAGTACTAGCAGGAATAACACGGCGTAGCGCTTTTTTTTCGGCATTGCAACAAAATCTAGGTATTTGCGTTTCAGGTTCAGGGTTTTCTGTAAGATATGTAGTATTTGGTTTGTAATCAGCAATAATTCCAGTCCCCTCGCACGTTTTGCAATCGCGGTCCAACTGATTTGTACCACTAATTTCATTTGGTGAGTTTTGTTTTACAATGAAACCTCCCGGTGAATATATCATCTGGGTTATCATACCATTTCCTCCTGCTCCTCCGCCTAATGACGAACCCTTAGAAGATTTTACTTCTCTATTATAATTTCTCTCAACTTCAATAATATTATTAGGATTTTCAGGGTTCAACAAAATAATAGGTATAGGAATAGTAGTGCCCTTTCTATAATGTTTTATAGGTCTAGGTTTTCCAAAAGCAGCTGGAAAGTTATTACCAACGTCGTTATTAGTGAGTGGACGAACGTGACCTGCCGTTACTCCAACAGGAAAACTATCTATTCCATTGGGTTTCCAGGATAAATATGGTACGGCTCCTTGGTATTGTCCTACATTATTATATGTTGACATACCTTGTGGATAAAATGCAGTAGACATAGTGTATATAATTGTTGAAGAAAATAAAAAGTCGCATAATATAATAATATATAATAGTAATAACAAATGTTAGTAAACTTTTTAGTAGTATTGTTTTTATTTCTTATTCTTTATCAAATATTTTTAGCATATTCCAAATCATATTCCAAATCATATTCTAATTGCATTGTTGAAGGATTGGATAACTATAAAGACTATGATTTAAATAATCCTAATAATGCTCTAATTTTAGGGCAACAAAATGCAGGAAATATATCTTATTTAAAACAACGAGTAGATCAACTTGCAAATATAAATAAAGAGGTGCTCGATATTAGTCTAAACGTAGCTCAACTAAATTCTCAAATGCAAGAATTGGTTAAACAACAAGCTGCAGCTGCAACCAGTTTAGTCGGATCAGAACCACCGAAAATAACAGGCGCTACATAATTTTATTTATATTATAAAATAATATGAATAATATGAATAATATAAATAAAATAATATGAATAATATGAATAATATGAATAATATGAATAATATGAATAATATGAATAATATAAATAAAATAATATAGAAAGAAACTATAAATACATAATAAATTGTATGAAACTTATTAGTTTAGGTGGCGTTGGTGGTTGTGATTTAGCGCAAAGCCTAAGAGATTTAAATCAAAAAACACATCCATATGATTGGTTAATTACAACACAATCTTTTATAATTCATTCATTTAATAATTTTGATAATTTTTTTTGTTTTGATGAAAAATATATACACAACAGAACAAATTTACTTTTAGATAATAAGAAGGCAATTATGCTTCACGATTTTTATGATTTTACTTTGGAAAAACATTCTGTTATAGAAAAATATAAAAGGCGCTTTACTAGATTAAATGAGAATTTAAATAGCAGTGAAAATATTTTATTTATTAGAATATACGACAATCTAAATGAAGAACTAATTACTCTTAATTACTATGATAATATTTTAGTTAGAGATGAAGAAAACATTCAAAAATGGGATGATTTTATTTTGAGTATTCAAAATAAATATAAAAAAAATATAAAATTATTGGTAATAACTAGTAAAGAAGATATTTGTAATTCAACTTATGAAAATGTTATAGTGAGATTTACAAAAGAACATAAATCGAGTAAAGCGATTTATGATATTATAGAGGAAACATCTAAAATAATATTTTAGATGACTAAATACTTTTACGTTGTGAAAATAAATTATGTTTCGTTTATGTTTATAAGTTTTTTATAAACATAATAAAAATCCTGTTTAAATGTTTCTGCCAAAATATTCAATTTCTGTTCTTGTTCCTTGCATTACTGTTTTAGGATATAACTTCATGTCATCAACGATAGTTTGAAAAATATTCGGCTTTACAGGCAAGTTCAATTTATTAACATATTCGTTAAAAGCTAGTGAATCTTTCACCAAACAAGGACCAGAAGGCCCTCTTAAACTTTCATCGCACAACATATATTTGATTTCCATTTCTCCTCTTTCAACTAAATTATTCACTATATTATTGTATTCAATATTGTTGAATTTACACACCTCATAAAATCCGTTAGCAAACAATATTTTATAAGTGTTGAAGACATTTTGCATATATTTACTTAACTCTGCTTCGGTTGGTTCAACTTGTTTTATAGTAGAACATATAGGCTCGTGTATTTTTTTAACAACATCGTAAGCGTGTGTTGAATAAGTACCAACTAAACAAAGTTTGTTATTATGTAAAAAATCATCATACGCGCATCGCTCTTTCAAAAATTCTGGGCAAAAACATATCTTTTCATTTTTATATTTTTCTATCATATTTTTCGTCGTTCCAGGAGTTATGGTGCTTTTAATGCAAATAACTCCACCATACTTATACATTTCTAATTTATCTAAAACATCAATTAATATAGATATATCACATTCATTTTTTGCGTTAGGTAATGTTGGAACACATATAAATACACAATCAGTATTCAAAACATCCTCAAATTTACTTTCAGTAAATCTAGGGTCATAAAATGACATATTATATCCTAATGTTTCTAATGCTTCGTATATGGCATTACCTACCATTCCTTTTCCTATGCAACCAATATTCATAATATAAGAATTATAATTATAATAATTTTTATAATTTTTATATTATTACGAAAACAACCAAAAACTTAGATTCCTCCAATTTCTATTTGATTTTTAATCCAAGGAATAATTTCATCCAAGGCCTCTTCAAGAGAAGTATTGCATTCGATGTTCAAAATTTCTCTCGCCTTTGTTATATCCGGAATTCGCTTTTGGACATCATATGTAAATGGTTCATCAATTTCATACAAAAACTCCTTACCGGTATTATCCTTATTTATTTTATCCCAAATAATTTTTGCCAACTCTAGAACATTATGTCCAACCGGCGTAGACACATTGAAATCATCATTCAAAGCCTTTGGATTCACAATACACTCATAAATTCCATTTGCTAAATCTCCGGCATACGTGTAATGCCGAATTTGATTGCCTTCTCCTAAAATTCGCAAAGGGTATTGTCCCTTCAAAATTTTTTGCACAAGATCTGGCACTACATGACTCATTGCCAGCTTAATATTTCCTGAATAACATTCGGTTTCAAGCTTTGCCCTCTTCTCTCCAACACCAATAGCATTGAATGGTCTCACAATGGTATAGTTCAACTTATGCTGTTCCCATGCTCCTTGAGCCCAATATTCAGTTGCCAACTTTTGAAATCCATAAGTACTTAAGGGTGGAGGGATAGTTCTAACATCCTCCTCCTTGCTAGGCCACGTAGTAGTACTCTCAAATACCATGCTTGAAGAGATAACCACAATTTTTTCAAAAAAATCTGTATTTTCTTTGCAATGTATGCATGCATCAAACGCTGCGGCTGTTAACAATTCATTCTCTCTCAATAAAAAATATGAGAGCTCGTGAAACATGGAAATACCGCCAATAATAGCAGCACCTGCAACAAAAATATTGATCTTATTTTCTACCATAATAGTCTTGATTCTTTCAGTATCCTTTGCATCCATTTCAATGAAATGGAAATTGGGATGGTCATCATATGTCTTCTTCATTTTTCCATATTTCCAAAAAGAATCAATACCCCAAACATGATGACCTTCATCGAGTAACTTATTGATAGCATAACCTGCAATAAATCCATGGCTTCCTGTCCATAATATATTTTTTGACATCTGTATCTGTATTACTACAATAGAATTGTTTAAATAGATTTTTGTTTTTATTAAATTTTATAAAAGGAGAGAAAAGAAAAAATTATATATTTGTATAGATTAATAAAGGCAAATATGTCTAATTTATTTCAAGAAGTTCTAACTGATCTTCAAGGTGTTGAGCAAAGTTTATTAGGTCCCGACTACAAATATTATAAACAAATTAATAATCCTAGTGAAATAGGTATGTCTTCAAAGGGAGATCTAAAGACACTCGCAAAAGATATAGATGGTTTAGTACAATATGTCGAAGTTTTGGTTAGTGGAAAAAGCAATGCTTCTAAAACAGGAGGTCCTTTAGGAAATAAATTCTTTTTACAAACCGGTGCAAAATGTATGGCTCCAAATAATCAAGAAGTAGATAGATATATTTATGTAGATAATGTTCCCGCGGGAAACATTCCCTTTATAAGTAGCGGTCTAGGTACAAATTTTTCGGAGTTCAAAGGATTAATTCCTGGTACAATGAGTGACTTAAAAGTTCTAAATCCGTTTGGAATAATGCAATCGTTTATGTCTGGTTCTACACCTCCATGTCAAGAAGTGACTTTTGAAACAATTGACGTTAATAATAACGTATCTAAGGAGACACATTACGTTTCGTTAGTTGATCTGCAAAATATGGATCCGTGCACTATGCCCGGAAAAAAAAATTCATATTCAAATCCTACTAAGTATTGCAAGGAAACCTTTCAAAATCGAACTCTTACTCCGGCAGGTATTCATTTTCCTGATGATCCAATTGTCCAACTATATTTTGCAGGCTTAGCTGCTTTAGGGATTTATACTTTATCAAAATTAATGGACAAATGAATATGAATTTGTATAAAAATTATGCAAAAAATGTATAAAAACATTAGAATTTATATATATTTATTTTAATGGCGCCTCCTTCTGCGAGTGCGTCCGCCGACCCAATTGTGTGGCATGGCAGTGCGATATCCCGAAACAGGGGTTGTATTCATCGTAAAAGGGTTAATATACGTGTTGTACGCTTGTACAATGCCTCCGCCGCGCTTATGTTTGCGAGTTCCGTGTCTACGTTTACCCCCACGAATGGGATTAGAGAGATAAGGTGGATAAAGAGGTGCGGGTGCAGGTTTGCCTAAATTATCATACCAATTTTTAATGTCATTGCCTTTGGCAACGGCGGCATCCTTTACTTTTTGACTATAATAAGCTGCATCGTCATATAATGATTTACCAGTTTGCTTTGTTGTATTTACAATATTGTCTAAAGTTGATTGACCTCCGCGTCTTTTTCTATGTATTCTTGATTTGACCATTTATATTATAATAAAAGAAATTATAATAAAAGAAATTATAATATAAAAAAATTAATACGTTGGCCTTCCGCCACCTAGAGCCCCCCATGCACAAACCTGGCCATTTGACAAACTTGTATTATAAATAGAACCTTTCTTTTTTGGCGCTACACAACCACCAGATCTAGCTCTGCGCAATGAACTACGCACCCCACTTGGATAATAGTTTTTTGTTGTAATAGGCGCAGCTAATGGTAATCCGACCTTGTACGCACTTTGTCCGACTGCATTACTTTTTCTAATATTAACATACATCGAAGAAGGAATAGGTGCAATATAATTCATATGACTACTAACAGGATGTTGATGATTTGTGGAATAATCTTGAAAAGTAATCGGCTTTGATTGTTTGCCTAATGCACGTTGTAAAGCTAGCTGGTGTTGCGTAAATGCTTGGGCGCGCAAATATTGATGACGTGCATTAGTATTTTCAGTTGCATATGGCGGGGATTGGTAGGGATAAAATTGCTGAGGTGTCGGACGCTGTCCATTTAGCGTACCCAAATTATGAACACCAGAAACGGGTGGGTATTGATTTGTACTTAATGGTCCGTAAACAGGCGTTACTACTATATCATCAAATTGCGTCATTTTATTTTATATAATACAAATATAAAAGAAAAACTACTTTTACATAAAATTTAAGAAAAAAATCAAAAAAAATAAAATAAAAATAAAAAATAAAAATTTAAAATAAAAATTTAAAAAATAAAAATAAGTTTGAAATTAAAAAATAAAACATAAAAATTTATAAATGCATTGTTTTACAATTTTGTGTGGTGGTTCGGGCTCAAGGTTGTGGCCTAAATCACGAGAGAAACTTCCTAAACAATTTTTAAAGCTAACAAATGATTTTACTATGTTGCAAAATACAATTTTAAGGATTTCAAATGTAATTGCGAATTCTAAAATAGATAGCAAAATTGTTATTATTTGTAATTTAGAACATTCTCACTTGGTTGAAAGGCAAATGCTTGTCTTGAATCTATGCATTCCCTTTCAAGTTGTATGCGAATCAAAAGGTAGAGATTCTGCACCAGCAATATGCATATCGGCTCTACTTGGGAAAAAAAATGATTATACATTTATCCTTCCATGCGATCATATTTTAGATGACACGGAGTTTTTAAATTGTATTGAGCAATCTTTTCAACATTTGGATAACTCTATTGTAACATTTGGTATTAAACCGACTAGAGTTGAAACAGGATATGGATACATAAACTTGGATAAAAATAACAATACTATACAATTTGTTGAAAAACCAAATTACGATACGGCTAAAACATACTTGGATAAAGGAAGTTATTTATGGAATGCTGGAATGTTTGCATTTAAAAATGAGAATATGCTTATTTGTTTCAAAAAATATGCCACGGATATTTATGAAAATTGCATTGAAACTATGAAAAATACAGATTTTACTACTAATGCTATTGTAACATTATCAAAAAACCCTTTTACCGAATGCAGGGCTATATCTGTTGATTATGCTATTATGGAGAAATTATGCAATGACTTTGATAGTAAAATTCAAAAAAAAACTATATTGTATAATTCAACATGGAATGATATTGGGTCCTATACGGCTCTTTATGATGAATTGAATAATGATAACCAAAATAATAAAGATAAAAACAATAACAATCATAATGATAACAACGTTATTCAAGGCGATGTTATTGCTTTAGATACAAAAAATTGTTACGTTGATAGTGACCATTGCTTGACGGCAACAATTGGTATCAGCGATCTTATTATTGTCAATACAGATGATGCATTATTAATTTGCGATAAGGAAAAAACTCAAGATGTAAAAAAAATTGTTGAACAATTAAAACAAACAAAGAGAGAAGAAGCTATTTTGCACAAAACCGCATTCAGACCTTGGGGATATTATAAAAATGTTGAGGGTAATGATACTAGCGGGTTTAAAATGAAAAAAATATGCGTTTATCCCGGAAAAAGACTTTCATTGCAATCACACAAACACAGAAGTGAACACTGGGTAATTACCAGGGGCGAAGCAAAGGTTTTGGTTGGTAACACTACAATGCTTTTGAAAAAAGATGATTACGTATATATTCCTGTAAATGCTTTGCATAGAATAGAAAATATTGGAAATGATTTATTAGAATTTACAGAAACGCAGATTGGAAACTATTTGGGAGAAGATGATATCGTAAGATACGAAGACGATTTTGGACGTGTGCAATTTAGCAAGATCTTCACTGCAGGGGTATAATATTATTCAAATACTATTGTTGTTTTCTCTCTGACTCTATTTCTTAATAACAAATCGAGACAAAGAATAGGTTTCATCTCGGCAGCAAGGGCATGGAACGAGGTCTTTATCATTTTCAAAAGCATATTGCAACAACTCTGTAAAACATTTCTTTCCGAAATAGTGGCCACAAGATGTTTTTACAAGATGTCTTGTAGGATGCTCTTCTAAACAAATACCGCAAACATTTCTAGAAATTTTTTGTGATTTATTTCTAGAAATGCGAATTGGCGTGCAAATTGATCCATTCAAACGAAGTACTTCAGTAACC